>Ga0102943_1000054_pt1 | contig 70442 bp, 61 predicted proteins | sample SalPonC_black_MG_FD_78174 | JGI IMG/M metagenome (GOLD analysis project Ga0102943, IMG submission 78174) | Salt pond soil microbial communities from South San Francisco under conditions of wetland restoration - Salt Pond MetaG... | ecosystem: Environmental > Aquatic > Marine > Intertidal zone >...
ATCAAAACTCCGCTTCTCCCTGGTGGAGACCAAAGACAATCAGCAAACTTTGTTTTTCCAGAACTAAATTTTATTTGAGCTTCCAATGCGCCATTGGCTTCGACGATGCCACCATGTCCAAATGTTCTAAAAAGACGGTCACAAAATAGCTGAGCCTCACCTTTTTCATAGCCTTTAAGATTTTTAACGTATTGAATAAAATATGTAATTTCTTCTTTGCTTGCCATTTTAGTCGCTTTCAAACTGATTCGTTTTTTTTAAATTTGATTCAACATATTATTTTCTAAAAATTATACATGAATTTGGGTGGTCGAAACGTCTAATGTCATGAATTCAATCCATAGTTCCATAATCGTTATGTCTGTGACCATAAATCTCTTATCATATATCCGAGAAAGCAGACATAAATTTTATTTTATGGAGTCATTTGATAGTAAAGAGACAAACATTCTTGCATTTTACTGACTCCAAGGTTGATCGGGGCTCAGTTCTGAATTGTATCAGCTTCCTTGAGATTCCCACTGAAGACGATATCAAAAAGGCATTACCTAAATGTAGAGCATATAAGCCCGGAATATTATTAATAGTCCCAAAGATCTTGATGCGAAACAAACAAGGACATTGATTAGGCGGTCAATTTTTTCCAAATGCTTCGAGTTTAAAGATTTGAGAAACCCCTATTGCGCAAAACAAATATTTTGAAAGGACCGGAGGTGGACCGGAAAAACAAAAAAGGCTTTCAGACAATCTCCGAAAACCCATGTTTTTACTTGGTGATCCCACGGGGAATCGAACCCCGGTTTCCGGCGTGAGAAGCCGCCATTCTAAAACGGTTCGAGGGACGGCTGGACCGCCTTGGCGGTCAGGACCAGGATTCCATGGCGGGAAGGGATTTCTCCATGGCCTTTGCCTGCTGCCCGGATCGGCCTGCTGCTGGTCTTCAACGACCAGGATGAGGATTTCCCGGCCCAGTGCCGGGCCCTGTTCCAGCGTCATGCCGAATTCTACCTGGACCCCGAGTCTCTGGCCATGACCGGGGCGGCCCTGGCCAAGACCCTGGGCCGAGCTGACGCCGGAGGCGGTCATGGAGGCCGGAACCCCCATGGTTACCGCATAGTGCCAGGGGCCTCATTGCCGAATTGGGGGGCGCGGACAGGGGGAATGGGTGAATCTGGTTATCGTTCTTGGATTAATCCCGGATTATATTGCATCAAACCTTGGCTGGTCTTCTCCTGCACGGCAGGGGCGGGCAGCCGAACATAGATAACCTTAAGATAGACGTTAGGAGATTCAAATGACATTGAAAAAGAGCCTAGGTTTGATTGTGAGTGTGATTGTCGGATTACAGCTTTACGGATGCGGTTCCATGAAGGTCGGAGGTGTTGCCACCGAAGCCACCTATGCATATGAAGACGGCTGGGTGTCCCAGACCTACCAGACCAGCCTGAATGGTACTTATGAAGCCTGCCTGGAGACCGCTCGGCAGATGGGCATGACGGTGACGTCCAAATCCTTGGATGCCATGGGTGCCGAGATCAAGGCGGTGAAAGGTGAGCAGTTTTTTGGGTTTAAGCTCATGGAAAAGCCCATGAACATGACCACCCTGGGCGTTCAAGCGGGGGATAAGGGCAGCAGGGATGCCGCAAAAGCCGTCCACGAATCCGTTGCCAAGTCTTTGACCTCATAAGGCTGCGAACTGGTTAAAATGATGGGTGCCTGGGCAGAAAAGACTGCAAGGGCACCCATCAGCCCCAGGAGGGAAGCTGCCGGCAGCCAAAAGCAGATTGTAGCGTTTTAACCCTGATTCAGGTGTTTTTCATAAAGGTCTGCGGAACGGATGCAGATATCCACCAGATGGTCAATTTCCACTTTCTTGAAATAAGGCCAGTGTTTTTTTATTTGAGACCGCAATTCGATAAACAGGCCCGTGAGTTAAACAGTCGCTCTCAAATGGCAGCTGCAGTCTTTCCAATCTTAATCTGCCCACAGCCTTCACAGATTTCGGCGGCGGATGATTGTCACAATCAGCCAGAGCGCAATAACGCCAGATACGATATATCCGATGATACCAAGGGCGGGATATCCAAAAATAAAAGGGCTTACACCGGTTGTAATGATCATGGATGACCCGATGATCAAAGCGCTCAGGACCACCCCCAGCGTCAGGCGGTTAAAACTGCTCTCTAAACTGTTTTTAAATTCGGTCAGGTTCTTGTGTTCAAAACGGATGGTCAGCTTTCCCTGTTCCATTTTCTGGACAATATTGGAAAGACTGGCCGGGATGCTGCGCTGGAGGGTCCATATGCCTGATACAGCATTCTGGAACTTTCCCCAGAGAATCCGGGGCGAATACTGTTGAGAGAACAGTCGGCGGATATGCGGGCGGGCCTCGGAAATGATATCCAGATCCGGATAGATCATTCGGGCGGTACCTTCCACAGTGATCAGAGCCTTGATTATGATGGAGATATCGGACGGCAGACGGAGCTGGTGAGACTGCAGCACCTGGGTAAAACTTTCAAGCAGGCCGTCGATCTGAATCGCCTTGAGCGGGATGGAAAAGTATACATCCATCATGTCAATGAGATCTTTTTCAAGCTGCTGTTTATTAATTGTAGTATCATGCGAATCCGAAATATCCAGAACCATCTTCACTATTCTGCCGCTGTCCCGGTCTACTGCCGCCTGGATCAGGAACAGGAGCTGCTCCCGCTCGCCCGGCGTCAGGCGCCCGACCATTCCCCAGTCCATCAGACACAGCTGATAATCTTCTGTGATCAGGATATTTCCCGGATGCGGATCTGCATGATAGAAGCCATGTTCAAGGATCTGGAGTATGGCGGACCGGATCCCTGATTCAGCCAGGGTTTTTCTGCGCTTCCGGCTCAACCTGAGGTCTGGATCGATTTTCTGGCCGCTGATAAATTCGGTGACCAGTACTCTGGAGGTGCAGTACGACATAAAGACATCCGGGATTACCACTCCGGAATCCGGGTCATTTTTTGACCTGGCAATCTGGATATAACGGGCTTCTTTGGAAAAATCAATTTCCCGGAGCAGCGTTCGCCGGTTGGTTTCCACAATGGCCGGCAGATCATAGATCTGGAGCTGTTCAAAACTGTTATGGAGCTGACGCGAAATACTGTGAAGGATATCCAGATCTGTTTCAACCAATCTGGTAATGTCCGGACGCCTGACTTTTACAGCCAGGGCAGTACCGGATTCAATATGAACAGCCCGGTGGACCTGGGATAGGGAGGCAGACGCCAGGGGTGTCTCTTCAAAATCATTGAAAACAGTCTCCAAAGGGGCATTGAATTCTTCTTCCAGTACTTTCTTGATTGTTTCAAACGGCAGAGTGGAAACATTGTCCTGAAGCCGGCTCAGTTCTTTTATCAGCTCCAGTGGCAGAAGGTCCGGCCGAAGACTGAGGATCTGACCGAGCTTAACGAATGTAGGGCCCAACTCTTCCATTGCCAGCCGGATTCGCTGATACAGATCGATTTCAGGATCCTTGGCAGGAGATATTTTCTTGACCAGCTCCCAGCCCGGCAGTTCCATGCGCTGCACCACATCTTCAAAACCATGTTTTGCCAGGACCACTGCGACATCCTTTGCCCGGGCAATATTGGTAAACGTTTTCAATTCCACGGGCATACCCCTTTTTAGTTAAGAGACTGCTTCAACTTGTATCATAGATCAAATTCTTTTTTTCAAGCACAGGAATTATTTTCCGCGGATCCCCCAAAAACAATGACCGCAATCATCTTTCCGCCAGTCAGGGTGTGTCTTGCGTTTTAACTGCAGTGTTTACTTCAGTGCAGTTTTCATTTTATTCTCCATAATTGTGTTTCCCTGTACGAATAACAACAATTGAAAGATCTGAATATCCGGAAAAATATGTATTTCATTATATCAAACTGTGTAGATGCAAAATAACAAATTTGCTGCAGCACAAAAGCAGAGTGATCTGATTGCCGGGGTCGGCTGCGGCAAGACACTGGACACCGCCAAAGCCGTTTCCCACTATCTTCATCTGCCAGTGGCAGTTGTTCCCTCGATTGCCTCCACTGATGCACCGTGCAGTGCACTTGCAGTGATTTACACCCTCGCCGGTTGCGAAAACCGGCAATCACCTGACGGGTCTTCTTGCTCTCTCCTGCTTCCAGTGCCCGGATAAGGTCCAGGTTGTGCTCGATCACGGCCACGGGTGTCACCTGATTCCAAAGTCTTTTTTTGCATTAAAATGACATCATCGTCCGCAAAATAAAGGGCAGCAGTGTGCTTTTCGGACAGATAGGCAAAGGTCTGCCAATGGTAAAAGCAGACATGGGTCAGGTCCCGGATATAATGCCAGCGGGCAAACGCGGCCTGATCACGGATGAGCTTTGTCATGATCCCGAGCCACCCCCCGCAGCGCAGAAGGCCGAACAAGCGGTCAAAGACCTGGCCGGGATGGTGAAGATGCTCAACGACTTCGGTTGCCATGATAAAATCGTAGGATTTTAAAAACACCGTCGTATCCCTTGCATAAAAAGGGTCATACAGATAGACGCGATGCCCCTGGGCCTGAACCAATCGGTGCAGGGCCGGGCCTGGGCCGCAGCCGAAATCAAGCCCGGTTTGCCCGGGGGCAAGCCGGGCCAGCAGCGGACGGCTCAGGCGGGAAAGAAACCGTTGATATCCCGGATCAGCCGGGTCATTGATATGAAGATCGTACTCTTTTTTTTCATCGGCCAAGGTCAGATAATACTGCCCGGGAACGGAGACGAGGCGGCAATTGGCGCAGGACAGATAGACCCTGTGGTTATCTTCAAAATATTGGGAAAGATCTGCCCCGCCGCACAGGGGGCACTGATTATCTGAATGTTTGCTCATCCCTGATACATACCCAAGAGCGGCAGGGTTAAATCCGGATCATCTTTCCGGGGTGATCCGGTCCAGCCACGTAGAGGGTCACCCCGGTGCCGTTCAGGCCCTTGGCCACTTCAGAGGCGGCCTTGCCCGGGAGGTTGTTTTCCTCACTGAGGTGGGCCAGGATCACATGACCCAGATCCTCGTGGGCCAGTTCCCCCACAAGGTCCCGGGCCTCGGCGTTGGACAAATGGCCGGTTCTGGACTTGATCCGTTGCTTCAGGTGCCAGGGATAATCCCCGTTGACCAGCATCTGGGGATCGTGGTTGGACTCCAGATACAAGAGGTTGGCATCCTTTAGATGGGACCGGACCAGGTTGGTGACCACCCCGAGGTCGGTGGCCAGGCCGATCTTCTTGCCGCCATGGCTCAGGGTCAGACCTGCGGGATCGCAGGCATCGTGGGAAATGGAAAAGGGATTGATGGTAACGCCGCTGACCTCAAAGGCAGATCCGCATTCAAAAAAACGCAGGTCCTTGATTTTTCCAAGGGTCTTGCAGGCGTTAAAGGTCTGTTGTGTCATATAGACAGGGATATCAAACCTGCGGCTCAATATCCCTGCCCCTTTAACATGATCGGTATGCTCGTGGGTGATGATGATGGCTTCCAGACGGTCAGGGGATTTTCCGATTCCGGCCATGCGTCGTTCCAGCTCTATGCCTGAAAGTCCGGCATCAATCAACAGATGGGTATCTGCGGTGGATACAAAGACTGTGTTCCCCCGGCTACCGCTAGCCAGGGGACACAGACACAAACAATTATTTTTTTTCTTCATCTTCCTTGGCAGCCTTGAGGCTGAGCTTGATCTTGCCGTCCCGGGTGATATCCAGAACCTTGACCTTGATGGTCTCGCCTTCCTTGACCACATCGGTGACCTTTTTCACCCGGTAGTCTGCCAGCTCTGAGATGTGCACCAGGCCGTCGGTTCCGGATTTGATATTCACAAAGGCGCCAAAGTCAGTAATCTTGACCACAGGGCCTTCGTAGAGGGCACCGATCTCAGGATCCATGGCAATGTCCTTGACCATGGCAACGGCCCGGGCAGAATCCTCTTCGTTTTCCGCGGCGATTTTTACAATGCCGTCGTCATTGACTTCAAGGGTGGTGTTGGTTTCAGCCTGCAGGGCACGGATGACCTTGCCGCCAGGTCCGATGATGTCCCGGATCTTGTCCTTGTGGATCTGAACGCTGACAATCTTGGGCGCATGGGGAGAGACATCATCCCTGGACTTGTCCAGGGTTTCCAGCATCTTTTCCAGGATGTGAATCCGTCCGGCATTGGCCTGATTCAGGGCTGTCTGCATGATATCCTTGGACAACTCGTTGATCTTGATGTCCATCTGAAGGGCGGTGATGCCCTCCTTGGTGCCGGCCACCTTGAAGTCCATGTCTCCGAAGTGGTCCTCGTCTCCCAGGATATCCGAAAGCACAACAGTTTTATCCCCGTCCTTGACCAGTCCCATGGCAATACCAGAGACCGGTGCCTTGATGGGCACGCCGCCATCCATGAGGGCCAGGCAGCCGGAGCAGACCGTTCCCATGGAAGAGGATCCGTTGGATTCGGTAACCTCGCCGACCAGGCGGATGGTATATTCAAACTCCTCTGAGGAGGGAAGGACCTTTTCCAGGGCCCGGTGGGCCAGATTACCATGCCCGATATCACGGCGAGAAGGCCCGCCGGCACGTTTCACCTCGCCTACAGAGTAGGGAGGAAAGTTGTAATGAAGCATAAAGGCACGGGTGGAATTGCCATCGTTCAGGGTCTCAATGCGCTGCTCATCAAGCCCGGAGCCCAGGGTTAATATGCCCATGACCTGGGTTTCTCCCCGGGTAAACAGGGCAGACCCGTGGGGCCTGGGCAGGGCCCCTGCCTCACAGGTAATCTGGCGGACCTGATCAAAATTTCGACCGTCAATGCGCTTGTTCTCGTTGAGAACAATGTGGCGGGACACAGCCTTCACTGTCTTGCCAAAGACCTCTTTGATCTGTTTGACCGATTCCGGATAGGCCTCGACAAACTCAGCCACAGTCTCCTCTTTAAGTTCGGAAAGGGCTTTTTGGCGCTCAAGCTTGGTCTTGATCTGAACCTTTTCATGGATCTTGTCCCAGGCAAAGCCTTTGACTTTCTCGGCCAGTTCTTCGTCCCGCACCGGCGGGGTAAAGGGGCGTTTCTCCTTGCCAATGGTTTCCTTGAGCTGGGCCTGAAGATCAATAGCCGGCTGCATGGCCTGATGGCCAAAGAAAATGGCGTCCAGCATGTCCGCTTCAGACACAACCTGGGCCCCCCCTTCTACCATGACCACACCGGTTTTTGACCCGGCAACGGTGAGATCGATGTCGCTTTCCTCCATCTGGGCCGGGGTGGGGTTGGCAATGAACTCGCCGTCAACCCGGCCGACCTTGATACCGGCAATGGGGCCGTTAAATGGAATGTCGGAAATCTCCAGGGCGGTTGAGGCGCCGATCATGGCCAGAACACCTGGCTCGCAAAGCTTGTCCGTAGACATGACCGTGGCAATGACCTGGGTTTCATAGTTGTAATCGTCCAGAAACAGGGGGCGAATGGGCCGGTCAATGAGACGGGCGTTCAGGGTTTCATTTTCAGAGGGGCGGCCGATCTCCCGTCTGAAGTAGTTTCCCGGGATCCGGCCGGCCGAGTAGATTCTCTCCTGGTACTCCACGGTCAGGGGAAGAAAACTGACCTCTTTGGGATCCTTGGCAGCCACTGCCGTGACCAAAACTTCTGTCTCTCCGTACTTAACAAAGACGGAACCGGATGCCTGCTTGGCGATTTTTCCTGTGCTGATGATTAACTCTTTTCCGCCGATTTCGGCAGATACAATCTTTTCCATAATCTCTCCTAAATGTTAATACTAAAAAAAGAGGCGAATGGGATGAAAGAGAGTCTTTAAAATTCATAAACCCGCATATTTACCATCAAATAGGAACTCCCCTTTGATAGCAAAGATGCGAACTTATAGAAAAGTGATCTTTCAACGGCATCCGCCTGGGTTTTAAAAAAACCGGTTTTTGACCGAGGCCAAAAACCGGTTTTAGTTATCGTCTTACCTTCTGAGCCCAAGTTTTTCGATCAGAGAACGATACCTGGCAATGTCTTTTTTCTTGACATAATCCAGCAGGCTTCTGCGCCGGCCGACAAGGATTAAAAGGCCCCGTCTGGAGTGATGATCCTTTTTGTGATCCTTAAGGTGTTCGGTCAGGTAACTGATTCTATGGGTTAAGATGGCCACCTGAACTTCAGGGGAACCGGTGTCAGACTCGTGGAGCTTGAATTTTTCAATCATCTCCTCTTTGTTTTCTGCAAGTAAAACCACGCTGTACTCCTTTGTCTGGAATAATAAAAAAAAGGGTATTTTTAAAAACCCGCCGCCCTTAATCCAATATTCCATTCAGAAAAAGCGGCCTGTGGCAGGATAATATACCCGGAACCATATATTTGTACCAGTTAAGGGTGAAAAACACAAGAATAATTATAGGGCTGGCCAGGACCACCCGGCTGGACAATGGCCACAAGGCGGCCGGTATCATCCATGACCCTGTAAAAAAGATCTTCAAAATTCTGGTCTCCCCCAAGCGTCATATCAATCTGCCCGGGGCCAAGTTTCTGGCCATAGCTGATCTTTTCAGCAATTTTTTTGTCGACCACCGCCCCGGGTAAAAAGTCCAGGCATTGGGCCATGGGCCGTATCCTGGTCTCTATTTCCTGGCTGGACATGGATTCAAGGGTCTCTAATCCCAGGCCCTGGGACAGCTCAAATTGGCTGGAGCGGGTCCGGACCAGCCCGGACAAATGGGCCCCGCAGCCAAGGGCACGGCCAATATCAAAAGCCAGGCTCCGGATATAGGTGCCGCCGGAGCAGGCAACACTCAGGTGAAACTCAGGCAACCCGTGTTGTGACGTTTCCAGACTGGCGGCAGAAATATCATAAATCTCTATCTGGCGGGGCGGTTTTTCCACGGCCCTGCCCTGGCGGGCCAGTTTATACAGGGGCACCCCCTTGTGCTTGAGGGCGGAATAGGCCGGCGGCACCTGATCCTGTATCCCCTGAAACCGGGCGACGACCTCCTGGATCCGGTCCATGGTGATGCCAGACGCTTTTTCCGGGGAATCGCTGGCCACAGGCTTGCCTGTACAATCATAGGTATCGGTTTCAATCCCCAGGGCCACCCTGGCGATATAGGCCTTGCTGCCGTTGAGGAAAAACCGGGAAATCCGTGTGGCCTGGCCCACAGCGATTAGAAGCACGCCGGTGGCAAAGGGATCCAGGGTGCCGGTATGGCCGATCTTTTTGACCCCAAGCTTTCGCTTCAACCTGGCCACTACCGCGGCTGAGGAAAGTCCCTCAGGCTTATCAACTAGCAGAATGCCGTCTTTCATACAGATATTGGGCGTTGGCACCCTAGGATTCTTCGGTGTCCCGGGCGTTTTCATCCCGGTCCGTGCCTTTAGGCGCCGCCTTGATCAGGGCGTCCAGACGGGCGGCCTCATCAAAGGTATCATCCCTGAAAAACCGCAGATCTGGCATGTATTTGAGTCCCAGCGTGGGCGCGATGCGTTTTTTGATGAATCCCTTGGATTTTTTAAACCCCTCAAGGGTTTCTTTGATCCGGTCGTCATCGCCAAACACGGTGACATAGACGTCTGCCACCCTCAGATCCGGGGTCATTTTCACCGCAGAGATGGTGGCCATGTCAATGCGGGGGTCCTGCATTTTCTTGGTAAGCAGGTCAGTGATGGCCGCCTGGATCTTCATACTGATCCGGTCAGCCCGTGAATAAGGTCTCATGATTGCCCTTTATTTATCCCTGGTATTTTCTCTCTTCGACCTCATAACATTCTATGGCGTCGCCAATCTTGATATCGTTGTACTTGGCAAGGCCGATTCCGCATTCATAGCCCTGGTCCACTTGCTTGACATCATCCTTGAACCGCCGCAGAGAGGACAGTTCAGTATCGCACTTGATGACCCCGTCACGCAGCAGCCGAATCTTTTTGCCCCGGACCACCTTGCCTTCAACAATGGCGCAGCCGGCAATGGTACCGATCTTGGGAACCACAAATGTATCCCGGACCTCGGCCCGGCCGATAATGATCTCCTCAAAGGTAGAGGGCATCATGCCGTCCAGGGCGGCCTTGATATCGTTGATCACATCATAGATGATGTCGTAAAACCGCATGTCCACATGCTCGTCCTTGGCCATCTTCCTGATCTGTGGGGTGGGCCGAACGTTAAACCCGATGATAATGGCGTCAGACACTCCGGCCAGGGCCACGTCAGATTCGTTGATGGTACCGGCACCGGAATGGACAATCTTGACATCCACCTCTTCCTTGGCCAGGTCTTTAAGAGAGTCATTAAGGGCCTCAATAGAACCGTGGACATCGGCCTTGACAATGAGTTTGAGCTCTTTGACCTCTGCGGTGCCCAGGTTCGCGAACATCTTCTCCAGGTTGGCCCGGCTCTTTTTGGCCAGTTCCTTGGCCCGCTGTTTCTGCATGCGGTGGTTGGCGATCTGCTTGGCATCCTTGTCCGAAGCCACGGCAATGAACTCGTCACCCGCATCAGGTACACCGGTCAGGCCAACGATCTCCACGGGGGTGGCAGGACCTGCCGTTTCAACCCGGTTTCCGATGTCATCACTCATGGCCCGGATGCGGCCGGAATGAAGCCCGCAGACAATGGGGTCACCGTCTTTGAGGGTGCCCTGCTTGACCAGGACCGTGGCCACAGACCCCCGGCCGGTGTCCAGGCGGGACTCCACCACATAACCGGTGGCGTTTCTGTCCGGATTGGCCCGCAGTTCCAAAACTTCGGCCTGGAGCAGCACCATGTCCAGCAGGTCATCCAGCCCTTCGCCTGTCTTGGCAGAGACCTTGACAAAGATGGCGCTGCCACCCCATTCCTCGGCCTGCAGGCCATGCTCGGACAATTCCCGCATTACCCGCTCAGGGTCAGCACCGGCCTTGTCCATCTTGTTAACAGCCACCACCACCGGAACATCAGCGGCCTTGGCATGATTGATGGCCTCAATGGTCTGGGGCATGACACCGTCGTCAGCCGCCACCACCAGGATAACGATATCCGTGACCTTGGCGCCCCTGGATCTCATGGCGGTAAATGCCGCATGGCCCGGGGTATCCAAAAAGGTAATATGCCCACCGTTGGGGGTTTCCACATTGTAGGCACCGATATGCTGGGTAATGCCGCCAGCCTCACCCGAGGTAATCTTGGACTCTCTGATCACGTCCAGAAGAGAGGTCTTGCCATGGTCAACATGACCCATGATGGTCACCACGGGGGCGCATTCCTGAAGATCTTCATCAGCTTCAACCTCTTCTTCAACCACGTTGAGCAGAACCTCTTCTTCAAAACTGGCCTTCTCGACCTCAAAGTTGAACTCCGCCGCCACCAGGGAGGCGGTATCAAAGTCAATGGTCTGGTTCACCGTGGCCATAACCCCCATGCCCATGAGCTTGGCAATCATCTCATTGGCCTTGATGCCCATGCGCTTGGCCAGTTCTGCCAGCTCAATGGCCTCGTCGATCTTGATTCTCCGCTTAATGGCCTTGGGCGTGGTGATCTGGGTTTTCTGAAAACTGCCCTTCTTGCCTCTGGCATCCTTTTTCCCGCGCTTTTTTCGGCCCCGGCCGCGGTAGAGGGCATCCCCCTCCACAACAGATTTTTTCTTGCGGCGTTTGCGCTTACCCGGCCCGTCTCCGCCAGGTGCCTCATCCTTGCCCCGGCTGCGTTTTCGGCCGTCCGTGGGATCGGGGATCATCATACCGGGCACGGGCATATCCTGGGGAGATGCACCCTGGCCGCCAGCAGGACGCCCCGGTCCTGACTGATTCTCGCTGGCCTTCTCCTCAGCCTTCATCCGGCGAATATTTTCAAGCACAGCAGGGTCGGCCTTTTTCACAATTTTTGCCGGGGCACTGCCTTTTTTCTTTTTACCCTTTTTATTTTTGACCTGGGCCTCGTCTTCGGGTGTCTCTGCCGGTGTCTCTACCAGTGTCTCTGCCGGTGTCTCTTCGGCACCTTCCTGGACAGCTGGCACCGGTTCCTGTGCTGCTGGCTCTGTTTGCACCACGTCGGACGCTTCTTGTGATGCCGCTTCAGTGGGCTTTGCCGGGGCAGGTTCTTCTACAGCGGCAGGCGCCTCGTCCTGGATTTCATCCACAGGCACTTTTTCAGGCTCAACCGGCTGTTCCGGCTCTTGCGGAGGCTCTTTCTCGGGCACGGACACCGGCTTGATGATCTTTGCCGCCGCAGCCTTCTTTTTCTTTGCCTTTTTAACCGGGGGCTCAGGTGTATCTTCCGAATCAGACGCCGGAGCAGTGCCTGCCTCAGTCACCCCGGGTTCAGGGGCTTTGGGCGCGTCCTGTTCTTCGGCCTGGCGTTGTTCAGCAGTCGCGTCGGTGACACCCTCTTCCTGCAAACCAGGTTCGCCTGTGGATGGTTCCGGCTCTGGCGCACTTTCGGCTTTACGTCTCCGGATCACAGAGGGACGGACTTTCACATCAGACTGCTTTTTTTTACTACCAAACAGACTGCTTTTGATGGTGCGAATCGCGCTGTCTTCCAGAGAACTCATGTGGCTTTTTACTTCTATTTTCAATTCCTTCATCTTGTCGAGAAGCTGCTTGTTCGTCATGTTCAGATCTTTAGCCAACTCATATACTCTGACCTTCGCCATTTGTTGCCCCCAGTAATCCTCTTTAATTAATTCAATGTCTTGTCGCCGTTTTACCGATGCAACCTAGTCTTCAATGCCGTCGGGATCTGCTTGCCCACCCTCTGCCGCCGGTTCATCCGGCTGCTCCCCGGGGTGTTCATTGTCCGCAGACTCTGGCGGGTCTTCCTGCGCAGCCTCTTGCTCCAAATCAGCCTCTTGTATTGCCAGGTGAGCCTCTTCGTCTGCAATGAGTATCTGCCGAGCCTCTTCCATGGTGGCCACAGCATCTTCAGGGGAAATCCCCATGACAGCGGCAATATCCTCATGCCTGGCATCCATGATATCCAGCAAAGAGGCATATCCGGCCTTGAACAGCACCTCGGCCATGGGCATTCCCACATTGCTGAGACGCATGAGGCTGTCATAGCCCTCTTTGACCTCCCGGCTGTAATCTTCCTCAGAGGTCACCTCCAGATGCCAGCCGGTAATCTCGCAGGCCAAAGAGACGTTCTGTCCCCCCTTGCCAATGGCAATGGAAAGGTACTCATCATTAACAATGACCTCCATAGACTGGTTGTCCTCATCGATGATCACCCTGGCAATCTCGGCCGGAGACAGGGCGTTGCAGACGAATCTGGCAATGTCAGGGCTCCATTGGACAATATCGATTTTCTCTCCTCTCAACTCCTGGACAATGTTCTGGACCCGGTTTCCCTTCATGCCCACGCAGGCACCCACCGGATCGACGTCGGAATCAATGGAAGAGACCGCTATCTTGGCCCGCACCCCTGGCACCCGGGCAGCACCCCGGATGGTCACAATGCCTTCGGCAACCTCAGGCACCTCGGTCTTGAAAAGCTCTACCAGGAATTCAGGATTGGTTCTGGACAGAATGATCTGGGGTCCCTTGGACTCTTCAAGCACATCCAGGACATAGGCACGGATCCGGTCTCCCCGTTTGTAATTTTCCTTGGGCATCAGTTCCCTGGGACGAAGCACGGCTTCGGCCTGACCCAGGTTGACAATAATAGCCCCCCGGTCAAATCGCTGGACAATGCCGTTAATGATCTTGCCCTTTTTATGAATGAAATTTTCATAGACTGCGTTGCGCTCAGCCTCGCGCATTTTCTGAATGATGACCTGCTTGGCAGACTGGGCAGCGATGCGGCCGAACTCCTCGGCATCAATCCGGATCCCTAAACTGTCTCCGATCTCACACTGGGGATCAAACTCAAGGCCGTCTTCCAGGGTTAACTCGCTGTCTGGGTATTCAACCTCTTCCACCACCTCTTTAAAGTGAAAGACTTCAACATCTCCGCTTTTGTTATCATAGTGGACTTCAATATCCGCCCGGGGACCAATTTTTTTCCGGGCGGCTGAAACAACGGCTTCCTTGAGCGTATTAATAAGGATTTCCGCATCAATTCCCTTTTCACGGCTGACCTGATCGATTACCCTTTTGATATCTGTGATAAACATGTTAAGCGTTCTCCCTGTTACTGACCTGCAAGCATTGCGCTGCTGATCATCATGCCCTTAATTTCAAGCGTGTTACCATCAACTGCAATCATAACAGAATCATCATTTGTTTTCTCAAGAATCCCGGTAAACTTCTTTCTGCCCTCCAAGGCCTCGTGGGTTTCGATTTTCACCCGCTTTCCTTCAAACCGTATAAAATCCGCTTTCCGGATCAAGGGCCTGTTGGGTCCGGGAGAGGAGACTTCCAGCCGGTAACTGCCCAGGCCGTCCACCTCAATGTCAATGAGATCCCCGAGCTGCCGGCTGACGGATACACAGTCATCAAGGGTTACCCCGCCGGGCTTGTCCATGTAAAGCCGGACAATCTTCTCCCGATTGCTTGTCACGCATTCCACATGCACCAGTTCAAATTCCTGGTCCGCCAGCAGGGGCTGGGCCACCAAGATGATCTGTTCGACAATCCGTCCTGAATGTTTTGGTCTGATAAAATCCATTCAAGCAACCTTAATCCATAAATACAAAAACGGGCAGATGCCCGTTCCCAGTAAACCAACTCGCAGTAAAATCTTCTCCATCCAGTGGGATCAGATCATATTTTCCCCATCCATTGGAACAAATCTGCCATCCAAAACTCCAAAAAATGATGGAGCGGGCAACGAGGCTCGAACTCGCGACATCAAGCTTGGGAAGCTTGCACTCTACCAACTGAGTTATGCCCGCATTGGCGGCACACTATAACAACCGGCATAGGGTTTGTCAACACCCCTTTTTTCAGGCAGTTATCCGTTGCCGGGACCGGTGGCATCAGCCCGGAAGGCTTGCGCCAAACGCATCCAGGATCCGCTGGGACAGATGCCCGTGGACCTTTTTAATATTTTTTTCAGTCAGGGTTTTGGACCCGGACCGGTATACAACCCGAAAAGACAGAGACCGGTTGCCCGCTTCGATGGACTTTCCTTCAAATACGTCAAAGAGAAAAAAATCTTCAATGAGCGCCTGCTTTTCAGCAAAGCGTGCAATTTCCTCCAGCACACGGCCCACCGGTAACCCCTTATCCATAATAAAGGTCATATCCCGGGAAATGGACGGGAATTTGGGCAGGGGCTCTGCCTGAATGGCATCGGGCATGGCCGCACCAAGGCCTGTCACGTCCAGCTCAAACACAAAGGCATCCTGCTTCAGCCCAAAGGCCTTGAGCACCTCAGGCCGGATTTTCCCCAAGGATCCAAGAATCCGGTCCCCGGCCATGATAGAGGCACCATAACCCGGCGCATAAAATGGGCAGGACTCATCTTCAACTTTTACATACCGGCCAGCCTTAATGAACAGATGGGTCAGCAGGCCTTGCACCACGCCTTTCATGTCAAAAAAATGCACGGGCTCTTTTTTGGAAAACCAGGTCTGGTCCGCCCGGTTCCCGGTGATGATCCCGGCAGCCACTTCAACTTCTTTTGGCTGTTCATTTTCCGATGCGGCAAAGAATGTCTTGCCGATTTCAAAAACCCTGATGCTGTCGTTCTGCTGGGCAGTGTTCCGACGCATGGTCTCCAGCAGGCCGGGCAAAAGCGAGGTCCGAAGGACAGACATCTGCTCTGAAATGGGATTAAGGATTTTTACCATGGCCTGCCTGGGATCGGTCTTTCCTATCATCAGTCGGGAACAGGCGTCTTCCGGGATGAAATTATAGGTAATGGCTTCAGAAAAAGAAAACCCTGCCAGGGTCTGCCGCAGTTTTGTCCGCAACAGCTGCTTTTGATCCAGTGCAGGGCCCCGGACAGGTACGATCGGATAGGTGGTGCTGATCCTGTTGTACCCCCACAGCCTTGCCACCTCTTCGGACAGGTCTTCGGGACGAAAGACATCCACCCGGAAACTGGGTACATGAACCCGCAAAAGGGTGTCATCCACAACCTCAATCTTGAATTCCACCGATTCCAGGATCTCCTGAATCTTTTGGGCCGAGAACTCGGTTCCCAGGCGGCCATTCAGGGCGGCCACCTTCAGATCAATCACAACGGGCTCAGGCATTATTGGATGCTCATCAATAATATCGACTGCTATCTTTGCATCACAGATCTCTGCCATCAGGGCCACGGCCCGCTTCATGGCAAACAAGGTGCCGTCGGGGTCCACCCCCCGCTCGAACCTGTGAGAGGCATCCGAGGCAATCCCCGTAAGCTTGGCGGTTCTTCTGATAGACACAGGATTAAAATAGGCGCTTTCCACCAGCACCCGGGTGGTGCCCTCGGTGATCTCCGAGTTTTCACCTCCCATGACCCCGGCAATACCCACGGGTTTTTCGCCGTCACAAATCATGAGCATCTCAGGCTCCAATTTGTGTGCCTTGGAATCCAGTGTGGTGAATTCAATTGCGTCACCCGCCTTGCAAACCACGATGCAGCCGCCGGCCAGGCCGTCATAATCAAAGGCGTGCAGGGGCTGACCGGTCTCCATCATGACAAAGTTGGTGATGTCCACTACGTTGTTGATGGGGGTCAGCCCCACAGACTCTAATCGCTGCTTGAGCCAGAAGGGCGAGGGCCCGACATTGACATCAAAAAGCATCCCGGCGGTATACCGCCCGCACAGATCCGGGTCCTGGATCTTTACCCGGGCATGATCGTGGATGGAATCTGTTGCCATCCGATCCAAAGGAAAAGACACATCCGGAAGAGACACCTTGTTTTTGGGCTCGGCAAAGGCACCCACCTCCCTGGCCACACCAATGGCAGACAAACAATCGGGCCTGTTGGGGGTCAGATCGATTTCAAATACCGTATCCGTCAGTGCCAGGGCCTTTTCCAGGGGCACTCCCGGAGTAAGGTCTTTCTCAAGATCCATGATGCCGTCGGCATCTTCTGCCAGCCGAAGCTCGGCAGCGGAACACAGCATACCGCAGGACGTTTCCCCCCGAAGCTTGCTCTTTTTAATCTTGAGCTCCCCAGGCAGTACCGCCCCGGGCAGGGCACAGGCCACAAACATCCCCTCTCTGACGTTGGGGGCCCCGCAGACAATGGGGGCGTACGCTTCAGCACCGATATCCACGGTGCAGCAGGTCAACTTGTCTGCATTGGGGTGTTGTTTGGCCGCCACCACCTGACCCACCACCACCTGATCCAGATAATCATACAGGCCTGTCACAGCATCCACCTCAAGACCGGCCATGGTCAGCCTGTCGGACATTTCCTGGGGTGCCAAATCAACACAGATATAGTCTTGCAACCAGCTTAAACTGACTTTCATATCTAAAACTGCCCTAGAAAACGAACATCGTTTTCAAAATATTTTCTGATATCATCAATGCCATACTTGAGCATGGCCACCCGTTCCATTCCCATGCCAAAGGCAAACCCGGTATACTTGTCCGTGTCATACCCCACATTTTCAAACACAGCCGGATGGACCATGCCCGAGCCTAAAATTTCGATCCACCCGGTCTTGGAACAGACCCGGCATCCCTCGCCCCGGCACATAACACATTGGATATCCACCTCGGCCGAGGGTTCGGTAAACGGAAAAAAACTGGGCCTAAACCGCAGGGCAGTATCCTTGTCAAAAAACTGATGAACAAAGGTGGTCAACACGCCTTTAAGATCCCCAAAGGAAATGTTCTCATCCACCATCAGACCTTCGATCTGATGAAACATGGGGGTATGGGTCAGATCGGAATCACAGCGGAACACCTTGCCCGGGGAGATCATTCTCACCGGGGGGTCATTTTTTTCCATAACCCGGGGCTGGGAACCTGACGTATGGGTCCGCAGCACCAGGGTATCAGACAGGTAAAATGTATCCTGCATGTCCCTGGCCGGATGGTATTTAGGAATGTTCAGGGCCTCAAAGTTGTAGTAATCCGTCTCAACTTCGGGCCCTTCCACGATATCAAACCCCAGACGGGAAAAAATCCCGCAGATCTCGTCCATCACCAGGGTAATGGGATGAAGGGTCCCTCTGACAGCCGGTCGCCCGGGCAGGGTGACGTCAATGCCCGCAGCGCCGGATGCACTCCGGTCTGACAGGCGGTTTTCGGCCTGGGCAATCTCTTTTTCCAGCCTGATCTTCAGCAGGTTGGCATTTTTACCGGCTGCCGGCCGCTCGGCTTCGGGCAGGGAAGAGATATTTCGCAAAAACCCGGTCACCACCCCTTTTCTGCCTAGAAACCGGATGGCCACCTGATCCAGATCCTCTTTTGAGCCAGCAGCTGATATCAGTTCACGGGCCTGTTTTTCAATATCTGCAATCGTAGTATCCAAGGTTTGCCGTCCTTAAGGGTTAGTTCAGCTTGGCAGCCGCCTGGGAGCAAACCTGGGCAAACCCGGCAGGGTCTGACACGGCAAGATCAGCCAGCACCTTACGGTCCAGTTCGCTGCCGGCGAGTTTGAGTCCATTCATGAAACGGGAATAGGACAGGTCATTCATGCGCGCGCCCGCGTTGATACGGACGATCCACAATTTCCTGAAGTCTCTTTTGCGGACCCGCCGGTCTCTGTATGCATACATCAATGCCTTGTCAACGGAATCCGCGGCTGTTCTGAACAATTTACTTCTGCCGCCCCTGAACCCCTTTGCAAGCTTCAGTACGGCATTACGACGTCTTCTGGCTTTAAAGCCTCTTTTTACTCTCATGTTACTTCACTCCTTTTGCAACTTTCCGGCTTCCGTGGCCTTGGCCCGTGACCGGGGATGAATTAAGTTGTTTTGTATTGCCCGGTGCTTACCCGTTGGGAAGCATACGCCTGACTTCTTTCATGTCAGAATCGGCAACAATCTGTGCCTGACGAAACCCGCGTTTCCGCTTGGTGGTTTTCTTGGTCAGGATATGACTGGCATGGGATTTACGGAACTTATACTTTCCGCTCCCGGTTTTGGAAAACCGCTTGGCAGCTGCCCGGCTGGTCTTGATCTTAGGCATAGTACCTCTCTTTGTCTTACAATTACTAAAAACTAAAGGTGGTATATGCACAATATACCACCATACATTGACTCATAAAATCACAAAAGGTCAGGTTTGGGCCCCTTGGCCCCGTGCCGTTATTTTGGCCCGAGAAGCATGGTAATCACCCGGCCTTCAAACTTGGGAAGTTGTTCCACCTGGGCGAAGTCCTTGGTCATTTCCACCACCTTCTCAAGCACGGCGTTGGCCTGCTCTTTCAGCATAAACTCCCGTCCCCGGAATACCAGCGTGATCTTAACCTTATCATTGTTGCTGATAAATTTTTCCACATGCCGGACCTTGGTGACAAGATCATGGTCCCCGGTTTTTGGGCGGACCTTGATCTCCTTGATCTGGGTCGTTTTCTGCTTGCGCTTGGCCTCCTGCTTTTTCTTGGTCAGCTCGTACTTATACTTTCCATGATCCATTATTTTGCAGACAGGCGGCTGGGCATCCGGAGAGACCTCAACCAGGTCCAAATTGTCGTTCCCGGCAATTCGCAATGCCTCTGCAATGGGCAAAATCCCTATCTGCTCGCCGTCAGAACCGATTACCCGCACTTCACTGGCCCTGATCCCCTTATTCACTGGTGTCTTGTCCTGCCGTCCTTGTTGTTTAGCTATTTTTAACCTCCATAAAAATAATTAACATTGTCTGCAATCATGATCTCACATAACAAGCATAACCATGAAATTATATATCTCAAAAACAGTAAATGCAAGTAATATTTGATTTTATCCTGCATTCTTTCGCTGTGCCAGGGTATATGCCTCCAACAAACTTCCCTTCCAGTATAAGTTCGCCTCTTTATTAAAAAATTTATAAAAAAGATCAAGGCTTTTTTCACGCAGGACATTGGGAATGATTTGGATGCAGGCCTCCTGGTACAGGGGGCCTGCGGTACTCAGATCAACCCCCGTCCCTCCGCCCATGACGTCCTCATAGGCAAACACAACCGTTTTAATGCCGGACAAAATAATGGCTGAAAAACACATGAGACAGGGCTCCATGGTACAATACAGCACCGCATTGTCCGGCCTGAAAACTTTGTCAAATGCTTCAACGGCCTTGAGGGCACGGATCTCTGCATGGTCAATCTCGCTGAAGAAACAGGCCTCTCCTGCGGTGCCGGCCCTGGCCCCTGAAGAGATCACCTGCCCGTCCTGGACAATCACACACCCCACTGGAAACTGACCGTTGCCATAGGCGGTGCGTGCCTGATCCAGGGCCAGTTCCATGTATGCTTCATGGGCAAAAGCATCAGATGCTTCTGTTCTGATGTCCGCCTGCCCTGTATGTTTTAACCTATCCATCTGTCCTGCCTGTCCGGCCATGCCGCCCCTTGCTTTTTTCCTTAAAACCTGTATTTTATTAAATCTCAACCAGATTACAACATAGATTCTATGAAAGCATTAGAAAAAAAAGAAAACGGGCTGTGCATCAGGGAAGCCTTTCAGCGGCGGGAGGCCAGTTTTCTCTCGGAACACGGCACGGCCAGCGACCAGGCCAGACGGCACCGGCCTGAGGGCCATGCCTGCAATATCAGGACCCCGTTTCAGATGGACCGGGACCGAATCGTATACTCCAATGCCTTCAGACGGTTGAAATATAAAACCCAGGTATTTTTATCCCCCCTGGGAGACCACTACAGAACCCGGCTCACCCACACGTTGGAGGTGTCAGAAACCGCCCGGAACATTGCCCGGGCCATGCACCTCAACGAAGACCTTGCCGAGGCCATTGCTTTGGGGCACGACCTGGGGCACACCCCCTTTGGCCACGGCGGGGAGACCGCCCTGATCCAGATCTACTCCCCTTATTTTACCCATTCGGACCAGAGCCTGAGGGTGGTGGACAAACTGGAGAACAAAGGCAAAGGACTGAACCTCACCAATGAGGTCAGAGACGGCATTCTCAAACATTCCAAAGGGTTCGGCAATATCATTCCGGCCACCCCGGGAGAGACGGCCGTGACCATTGAGGGCCGGATCGTCCGGGTGGCAGATATCATTGCCTACCTGAACCATGACCTGGACGACGCCCTGCGGGGAAAGGTCATTGACTGGTCCGATGTCCCGGACATCTGCATCCGGAAACTGGGCAGTACCCATTCCATGCGGGCCTCCACCATGATGGAGCAATTGGTATACAGCAGCGGCCCACAAGAGGGAACCTTTGTTCTGAGCATGGGGGAAGAGACCTTACAGGCCATGACCATCCTCAGAAAATTCCTCTACGAGAAAGTGTACCGATCCCCGGCCGTACACGGTGAGTTTATCAAAGCCAAAAAGGTCATCGTCGGACTCTACCACTACTTTATCGATCATCCGGACGACCTGCAAAAAGAATTGGAAAAAATGGAAATGGCACCCTGGGACACCCAGGAGCAGACCCTGAAGCGCTCGGTCTGTGATGTCATCGCCAGCATGACTGACCGGTATGCCCTGAAATTGTACACCCGGCTCTTTTTTCCCAAACCCCTGGTCTAACCCATGCCGTTGCAACTGCCTGAGATATTCGACCCGCTGTCCACCCTGTTTGACGCCATGGACAGGGCATGGGATGACATTGCCGCCCATTACGGCTTTCAATGCACAGGATGCCAAGACAACTGCTGCCACTCTCTGTTCTTTCATCATACCCATGTGGAAAAAGCATATCTGTCCTTTGGTTTCAATCTGCTGGACGAACCAGAGCGCCAAAAGATTCTGGTCCGGGCACAGGCCTATTGCGACACCACCTTTGCAGCCTTGAACCCGGTATCCCTGAAGGTGCCCTGCCCCCTGCTCATGAACGGCAGGTGCGGCATTTACACCTTTAGACCCATGATCTGCCGGATGCACGGTCTTCCCCACGAGATCCACCGGCCGGGTCATCCCCCGCTCAAGGGGCCGGGGTGTGCGGCCGGCGACTTTGACAATCACCCCTATGCCCCCTTTGACCGAACCCCGTTTTACCGGGACATGGCCGCAGTTGAAATGAAATTCCGCCAGGAACAGGGAAAAACCGGCAAAATCAAGGAGACGGTTGCCCAGATCCTTCTTGACAGCAGCACATCGGCAGTCTAATCATGGCCATTTAACCAACAACCCCGGACATATCAAAAATCACAGGCTAATTCGTCTATAACGACGGTCAATTTTAAGGATAGGCTAATAATGTCAAAAGGTATTTATATCACCGCCACCGAGGCAGGCTCAGGCAAATCTGCCATCGCCCTGGGCGTTATGGAAATGCTGTTCAGAAAACTGGACTGCGTCGGCTTCTTCAGACCCATTATCCGGGAGGATCCGGCAGACGCATGGGACCTGGACATCGAGCTTATGTCCACTCAGTACAACCTGGACCGGCCCTACGACAGGATGTACGGTATTACCCAGACTGAGGCCGACCAATTGCTGACCCAGGGAAAAAAAGGAGATGTACTGGACCGAATCATCGAAAAGTACAACGAAGCCCAGGCCGATTGCGAATTCATCCTCTGCGAAGGCACGGATTTTGTCTCTTCCACCGCCGGGGTGGAGTTTGACATCAACGCCACCATCATCAAGAACCTGTCCTGTCCCGTGCTCCTGGTAGCAGATGCCCACGATAAACCCATGGAAGAGGTTTCCACGCTCACCAGCCTGACCATGGATTCTCTGGTGGACAAAGGCTGCGACGTTTTGAGCATCGTCATCAACCGGGTGGCCCCGGAACAGAAAGCAGCCATCCTGGCCCATTTCAATGACACCGGCCTTTTTCAAAAACAACTGGTCTACGCCGTACCCGAAGAGGAGGTCCTGGCCAAGCCCACCCTTCACGAGGTGGCCGATGCTTTAGGGGCCAGGGTGCTCTGCGGCAATAAGCAGCTTTACCGCCATGCCCGCCAGTTTCTGGTGGCGGCCATGCAACTGAGGAACCTGCTCGCCCGGATCTCCCACGGCACCCTGGTCATCACGCCAGGAGACCGTGCCGACGTCATCGTGGCCTGCATGGCCACCCTGTCCTCAGAAACCATTGAAAACATCTCCGGCATCATCCTCACCGGCGGACTGACCCCGGAAGATCCGGTATGGGATCTGATCAAAGGGTACTCTGGCATGGTCCCACTGCTCAGCGTGGCGGACGACACCTTTCAGACAGCAGTTAAAGTGGAAAAGCTCAAGTCTCATATCTCTCCCTATGACGAAAGAAAGATCACCCGGACCCTGGCCCTGTTCGAACAGCATATCGACATGAGCACCCTTGTAAACCGGGTCATCAAGACCAAAACCACAATTATCACCCCAAAAATGTTCGAGTACGACCTCATCCGCAAGGCCCGGGCCTTTAAAAAACGCATCGTTTTGCCCGAAGGCACAGAGGACCGGATCCTGCGGGCGGTGGAAACCCTGTTGCGCCGGGAAATCGTGGACATCACTCTCCTGGGTGATGAAAAGAAAATTCGCAATAAAATCAACCAGATGGGACTTCGAATGGGGGCGCTTGAAATCATTGATCCCATGCGATCCCCCCACCTGGAGGCCTATGCAAAGGCATACTACGCCCTGCGCAAGCACAAGGGCATCACCCTTGAAAACGCCAGAGACCGGGTCTGTGACGCCACCTACTTCGGCACCATGATGGTTCACATGGGCCATGTGGACGGCATGGTCTCAGGTTCGGTCCACAGCACGGCAGACACCATCAAGCCGGCCTTTGAAATCATCAAAGCCAGACACCGGGACACCCCGGTATCCTCACTCATGTTCATGTGCCTGGGAGACCGGGTCCTTGCCTATGGCGACTGTGCCATCAATCCAGACCCCGATGCCAGAGAGCTGTCCGAAATTGCCATCACCTCGGCCCGGACAGCAAAAATGTTCGACATTGACCCCAAAATCGCCATGCTCTCCTACTCCACCGGAGCCTCAGGCAAGGGCAAGGACGTGGACAAAGTCAGGGAGGCCACCGGGCTGGCCAGGGAAAAAGCCCCGGACCTTCTCATTGAAGGCCCTATCCAGTATGACGCGGCCGTGGAACCCAATGTGGCCAAAACCAAACTGCCCGAATCCTCGGTAGCCGGCCGGGCCACGGTGTTTATCTTTCCGGATCTCAACACCGGCAACAACACCTACAAGGCTGTGCAGCGATCCTCAGGGGCCATTGCCATCGGCCCGGTGCTCCAGGGCCTGAACAAACCGGTCAATGACCTGAGCCGGGGATGCCTGGTCCCGGATATCATCAACACCGTGGCCATCACCGCCATCCAGGCCCAGGAGCAGGACCGGGAAGGCCTGCCCAATTCCCTGGAGATTATCAGGTAAGTTCTCAGATTACCCAGGCCCCTATTGGGCAATGGAGTGGCTTTCATATACCTCTTTGTAATGTTCCTTGGTAAAGTGAATGAACTCCTGGAGCACAGAGCTGAAATATTTGGACTGATGCCAGATGGTGTAAAACGAGCGGGTAAATTTGAAATCCTGGATCTTTAGTCTAAAAAGCTGGCCGGCATTCAACTCGTCCATCACCGTAATCCTGGACAGACAGCTCACCGTATTTTTATTCTGGAGCACGGACTTCACAGCTTCGGTGTGGCCCACCTCCAGAAAAGGGTTGAACCGCTTTTTATACTTTTCCATGTGGTAAAGGAAAACATCCCGGGTCCCTGAGCCCTCCTCTCTGAATATCCAGCGCTTGGAAAGCAGTTCATCCATGGGATAGGGGGCGCTGCGAACGATCCCCTTATCCCCGGTCACCACATATAACTCATCTGTTCCCAGGATTTCCCGCTCCACTTCCTTGCTGCTGTATTCGCCTTCCACAAATCCTATGTCCACCTCCCCGCTTTCAATGAGCCGACCAATTTCAATGGTGTTGCCGGTGACATTTTCAACGCGCACGCCCTTGTACTGCTCTACAAACTCATAGATAATCTGGGGAAGGATGTAATTGGCTATGGAAGAACTGGCCCCCACACGGATGTCACCGATGAGGTCCTGATCCCTGAACATGGTTTCGCTTTCCCGCAGCCCAAAGACCAGGGGATCCACCATCCTGTAAAAAAAACGGCCGTTTTCATTGAGCACCAGCCGTTTATTGATCCGGTCAAACAAGGGCTTTCCAAGGGTCTCTTCAAGGGCCTTGACAGCCATGGACACCGCAGACTGGGTGAGTCCGTTTTCCTCGGCCACCTGGCTGAGATGGGGGGTCTTTACCAGGGCCAGAAACAATTCAAGTTGTCTTAAAGTCACAATCGCCTCGCTATATGGTTTGGGCTGATCCGCACCCTATCACAGGAAAGGCCTCTAACCAAAGCGATTAGTTTGGGTCCTGATCAAAAACCCGGCCAGGAACCGGACACAGCAACCCGCCTCAGACAATGCCGTCCGGCATGGGCGGCACCGGCTCTCCAGCCAGGACAAATCCCCCGTCCAAACGCAGGACACTGCCGGTCATATAGGGGGCATCCTTGATCATAAAATTCACAGCGTTGACAATATCCGAGATACGGCCGGTCCGGCCGGCCAGGGTATGATGAATCAGGGCATGTTTCTCCTCTTTTGTCAGCACCTCCCGCCATCCCCGGGTATCCTGTGCGTGGCGGGTCTCGAAAATACCCAGCATAAGCTCATTGACCCGGACAGACGGGGCGCCCATCCGGGCCCAGGTTTCGGTCAGCACCTGGATCCCACGGTTGGCAGCCGCATACCCGTCATTAAAGACCAGGGCGGCTGGACCCCGCCGGCCCACCAGACCTGCAATGGAAGAGACATTGATCACAATGGCCTCTTTGGCAGCCTTGAGCAGCGGAAAAACGGCGTCAAACACCCACCGCTTGGCCTTGAGGGTGGTCTCTATCTCCAGATCCCACTGGTCTTCCACATAAGCCCCGTGAACCGCTGGCCATCCCCCGCGCTCGATATTATTGATCAGGATGTCCAAGCGGCCGTAGCGGTCTTGGATATCCCCGGCCAGCCTGGCAATCTGGTCAGGAGACCTCAGATCCGCCGCCACAATATGAACCGCTGCACCGGTGGCGGCAAAATCCGCCTCCATCTGGTCAAAGGCATCCTCCCAGTCATGCCGGGTCAAAACCAGGGTGGCCCCCTGGGCTGCCAGATCCAGCCCGATCCCCTTTCCGATCCCCTTTACCGCCCCCAGTACCAGGGCAACTTTGCCTTGAATCTGCATATCAGACCGTGACCGTGAACGCCTTGCCAAACAGCTCGTATTTCAGCCAATCAACGCTGAAGTTCAACAGAACCAGATCATCGGCCATGATTCGGTCATAAACGCCATCTGGCAGGTCAAGGCCGGCCAGCCGATTTTGATTTTTAATCTGCCCCCGGAAGGTGTCCAGATCGTACAGGGCCGTGTAAAAGGTGTCGGCACGGGTACTGTCCAGTTCTCCGGGCATGATCTGATTTTTGAGGCTGATCAGCCCCATGAGCTTGTCATTTTCCCGGTTGTGGTCAATGACCTTCTGACCCTCAAGCCACTGGCCCACAGTGGCCCCGGACTCCCTGCCAAATCCTTTGCAATGGTCCTCGTGCATCAGGGCAAAGTACTCCTGGATTTTCCCTGTGGCCCTGTCCCGGGAAATGGCCCGGGCCAAAGGATACATCCGGCAGGAGGCCGGCCGGTCCTCGTAAACGCTGCAGCCCGCTTCCCGAACAAGGGGACAGGCATGCCCGGTGGCCGGGTTGGGTTTAAAGCTCACAATGGGCAGGCCGGTTTCAGGGCCGTGGTGCAGGGTGGTGTACGCTTGTAAGAAAGCATGGGACGCCATGCCCAGTGCCTGCTTCATTCTTAAAATATCATAGGGCGTCAGGGCCTGATTCAAATCCCGGCAGCACTCGTTAAAACAGGGGGTGTCCGGGCCGCAGGCAAATCCCATGGGATCGTTCAACCCCACGGGAATCATTTCATCGTTCATAACCTAATCCTTAAAATAAACTTAAGCGAATTTGACATCTGCGCCAAACACAATTCCGACAATTTACCAGGAACCATCCGGTTTTACCAGATGATTTTCAGGCCCGGGCCCGGGCCTGAAAATCACAATATATGGTGGTGGGCCTTGTGGAACACTATATATGTTGTCAGGCCCAAAAAACATCAAAAAAATTGATGAAACTATTCAATCCTTTTTTTTGAATCCTCTTGACAAAAGCTGCGGGAGGGTGCTATTTCCATAACGATCAAAAGGGTCCAACGCCGGCCTTGACCGGTTGCTTAACGGAAAAAAATGCTGGCAAAACGGACGCTTGAGTGAGGCTACCCAGGTCAGGCAGTAGATTACTGGCCTGGCCAAAACTGTTGATAGAAAAGTAGCACAACGGTATTTGTGCAATTTGATTAACTTAATTTATGGAGGTATTTTAAATGCCATCTTTTGTAATTGCAGAAAAATGTGACGGCTGCAAAGGCGGAGACAAAACAGCATGTATGTACATCTGCCCCAATGACCTGATGGTTCTTGAGCCCAACGAGATGAAGGCTTACAACCAGGAACCGGATCAGTGCTGGGAATGTTATTCCTGCGTTAAGATCTGCCCCTCCCAGGCCATCGAAGTAAGAGGTTACTCTGACTTCGTGCCCATGGGCGCGTCTGTACAGCCCATGATGGGTACCGAAGACATCATGTGGACCTGTAAGTTCAGAAACGGCGTTGTAAAACGCTTCAAGTTCCCCATCAGAACCACTCCTGAGGGTGAAGCCAACTCTTATGACGATCTGAAGGGCAAGGACCTGTCTTCCGGACTGCTTTCCACCCAGGAAGCAGAAGGGTATGAACTGAAAGCTCCCACCGAGCTGGCATAGTTTGCAGGCACCTGTTTAATTTCTGAACTTATTAAAAATTTTGGAGGTATATAATGGCATTACCGAATAAACCTGTTGGAGAGCTCAAAGCAGTTAGAGAGCCAGAGGTAGAAAAAAGAGACGTTGATGTACTGATCATCGGTGGTGGTATGGCTGCCTGCGGTACAGCTTTTGAGATCAAAAAATGGGCTGATGACGACACCAAGATTCTGCTGGTGGACAAGGCTGCCCTTGAACGGTCCGGCGCTGTTGCCCAGGGTCTTTCCGCAATCAACACCTATATCGGTGATAACAAATGTGAAGACTATGTCCGCATGGTCCGTAACGACCTGATGGGCATTGTTCGTGAAGACTTGATCTTTGATCTTGGCCGCCACGTTGACGATTCCGTACATCTGTTCGAAGAATGGGGACTGCCCATCTGGAAGAAAACCGACGACAACAAAAACATGGACGGTAAGAAAGGCCAGAAGCTGGGCACCCTCAAGGGCGGCGCCACTCCTGTTCGTACCGGTAAATGGCAGATCATGATCAACGGTGAATCCTACAAGAGAATCGTTGCTGAAGCCGGTAAAAAAGCCCTGGGCGATGACAACATCCTGGAAAGGGTCTTCATCGTTGAAATCCTCAACGACAAAGACGATCCCAGCAGAGTTGCCGGCGCCGTTGGCTTCTCCGTTCGTGAAAACAAGGTTTACATCATCAACGCCAAGGTTATGATGTGTGCCTGCGGTGGCGCGGTTAACATCTACCAGCCCCGTTCTGTTGCTGAAGGTAAAGGCCGTGCATGGTATCCTGTATGGAATGCCGGCTCCACTTACACCATGGCTCTGAGAGCCGGTGCTGAGCTGTCCATGATGGAAAACCGGTTCACCCCGGCCCGTTTTAAAGACGGCTACGGCCCTGTTGGTGCCTGGTTCCTGCTGTTTAAAGCAAAGGTTGTTAACGGCCTTGGTGAGTTCTATGCTGGAAACGATGAAACCAAAATTGAGCTTGAAAAATACGCGCCATACGGCACTGCTGCCGTAACCCCGACCTGTCTGCGTAACCATCTGATGATGAAAGAGTACAAAGAAGGCCGCGGTCCCATCATCATGGAAACCTCCAAGGCACTGGCTGCCCTGGGCGAAACCATGGACAAAAAAGAGCTCAAGCATCTTGAGTCTGAAGCATGGGAAGACTTTCTTGACATGTCCGTTGGTCAGGCAGGTCTGTGGTGTGCCACCAACACCGAGCCTGAGAAAAAAGACTCTGAGATCATGCCCACCGAACCGTACCTGCTGGGATCTCACTCCGGTTGCTGCGGCATCTGGTGCTCTGGTCCCGACGAAGACTGGGTACCTGATTCATACAAATGGGGCTACAACAGAATGACCACTGCCAAGGGTCTGTTCACTGCCGGTGACGGCGTTGGCTGCTCTGGTCATAAGTTCTCTTCTGGTTCCCATGCAGAGGGCCGCATCATTGCCAAGTCCATGCTGCAGTACCTCAAGGCCGAAGGCGACAAGGTAACAGGTTTTGCCGAGACTGACCAGGAACTGGTTGATTTCGTTTACAAACCGGTTTACAACTACCTTGACAACTGCGAATACACCACTGCAGAAGATGTCAATCCCAAATACTGCAAACCTGCCGGCATGGCCATGCGTCTGATGAAGATGACCAATGAGTATGGTGCAGGTACCGGTACCTTCTACATGACCAATGGCAAATCCCTTGAAGTGCTCATGGATCTGTTTGAAATGTTCCGTGAAGACCTTGAGAATGTTGCCGCCGGTGATCTGCATGAACTGATGAGAGCGTGGGAAATCAACCATCGTCTCTACACGGTTCAGGCTCACACCCGTCACATCCAGTTCCGTGAAGAAACCCGGTTCCCCGGTTTTTACTACAGAGGCGACTTCATGGGCCAGAATGACGACGAATGGTTCTGCTTTGTCAACTCTACTTATGACAAAAAGACCAACGAGTGGTCCCTGAAAAAAGAACCCTACCACAAAATCATCGCCGACTAGTGTTGGACGATCGATTTTAAGCGTTAGTGTTTGATATTAACCTCCAGGTGCCGGCTAACGCCGGTGCCTGGGGGTTTTTTCAGATTATGCCGGACTTGGCATAGCCTTTACTTGGCGCCTGTCTCCTTTTTTGTAAGGCTGTAAATACGCTTATGACCTGCTGAAATTTACCGCCCTATAAACAAGGAGAGAGGATGCCATAAATATCTGAACATCCTTGCCCAAACTTAAAATTTCAGATATGGCATTAACCATAAATTGCAACACCCAAATGATATAACTTAAATGCACGGAGGGACAGCATGACAACAGAAAATTCAGCCCCGAAGAGTGGAAGCATCATGGTGGTTGGCGGTGGTATCAGTGGCCTGACAACTGCTCTGGAAGCTGCCGAAGTGGGGTATGAGGTCTTCCTTGTGGAAAAGGAAGCTTCCCTTGGTGGAAGAGTATCCCAGCTCAAACACTACTTCCCCAAACTCTGCCCGCCGACCTGCGGACTGGAGATCAACTATAAGCGTCTCAAAGACAATAAAAACATCAAAGTGTTTACCCTGTCTGAGGTACAGAACGTGGCCGGCACCCCCGGCGACTACACGGTAACCGTGAAGACCGCTCCCAGATATGTTAACGAAAACTGCACCTGCTGCGGCGAATGTGAAAAGGTCTGCGAGACAGAGATTGCCAACGACTTCAACTTTGGCATGGACCGCAGAAAGGCCGCTTACCTGCCCCACAACATGGCATTTCCCCAGCGGTTTGTCATGGATCCTGCCATGAGCACCGATGACCGGGACAAGGTAAAACAGGCCTGTAAATACGATGCCATCGATTTTGACATGGATGAAAAAAGCGTTGACCTCAAGGTGGGTGCGGTTGTTTTCAACACCGGATGGCAGCCCTACGATGCCACCCGCATCGACAATTTAGGGTTCGGCCGGTACCAGAACGTTGTGACCAACATGATGCTGGAACGCCTGGCCGCTTCCAACGGCCCCACTAACGGAAAAATTATCAGGCCTTCTGACGAAAAAGCCCCTGAGACCATTGCCTTTGCCCAGTGCGCCGGTTCAAGGGATGAAAACCACCTGTCCTACTGCTCCTATATCTGCTGCATGGCCTCCCTGAAACACGCCACCTACATCCGGGAACAATACCCCGAGGCAAAGATCTACATCTATTATATTGATCTGCGGACCCCGGGCAGAAAGTATGAAAACTTCTATGCCAAACTCAAGGAAGATGAAAACGTCTTCTTTGTCAAGGGCAAGGTTGCCGAGGTTGGCGAGGAAGCCGGCTCAGGTAATATCCAGCTTGTGGCTGAAGACACCATCAGCGGCGATAAGATCAGACAGACCGTTGATATGCTGGTTCTGGCTACCGGCATGCAGCCCACCTGCGCCATTGACAAACCCAATGCAGACCTGACCTACAACGAAGAAGGATTTATTGTAAACGACTTCGCCAAAGGCGGCCTGTTCGCAGCAGGGTGTGCCAACAAACCGGCCGATGTTGTAACCTCTAACCAGAATGCAACCGGCATGGCCCTCAAGGCCATTCAGACCCTTAGGAGGTAGAGCAAATCATGGATAAAAAATACGGCGTATATATCTGCACAGGCTGTGGCATCGGAGAGACCCTGGACATGGACGCTCTGGTTGATGTCCCCGATGAGGAGGGCGTCAATTGTACCACCCATCCCTTTCTGTGCTCCAAACAAGGGGTTGAGCTTATCCAGAAAGACATTGATGACGGAAAGGTCAACGCGATGGTCATCGGTGCCTGCTCCAGGCGGGTTAACTTTGACGTTTTTAACTTTCCCGGATGCATCATTGAACGGGCCAACCTGAGAGAAGGCGTTGTCTGGCCCCACTCCCGGGAAACCTACCCGGCCCTGACCGAAGAGCAAAAAGACGATGAAGAGCATTTTGACCAGATTCAGATGAAGGCGGAAGACTATATCAGGATGGGCATGATCCGTGTCGAAAAGGTGTCCCTGCCCGAAGCCTACAACACCGAGTCTTTTTCCAAAAAAATTCTGGTACTGGGCGGCGGTGTCACTGGCATGGCATCTGCGCTGGACGCAGCCAAGGCAGGGTATGAAGTGACCATCGTCGAAAAAACCGACGCACTAGGCGGCTACGCGGCTAAAATGAGAAATCAGATGCCCGTGGCAGAGCCCTTTGAGGCGCTTCAGGCTCCAGTGGTAAACGATCTTGTTGCAGAGGTTGAGGCCAATGCCAACATCACAGTGAAAACCGCTACAGAAGTGGCTCGTATTGCCGGTCAGCCCGGTGAGTTCACCGTGACCATGAAAAAACCCGGGGAAAAAATCCCCTTTGACGTTCCCTTCCCCCTGCCCGAAGAGATGACCGTGGATGAGAACGGCAAGGAGCTGGATGCCGAAGCCCTCCACGAAAAATACATGGAGTACAACGAAGGCCGGCTGGATATCCTTCAGATGGATCCCGAAGGGGAACTATTCGGCGCCGTTGTTCTGGCTGCCGGCTGGCGCCCTGCCGTGCTGGAAGGCGACGCCTTTGAGCATCTGAACCTTTCCAATCCAGACGTCATCACCAACCACGAGTTTGAAAAGATCGCGGCCGCTGGCAAGGTTGTCCGCCCCTCTGACGGCAAAGAGGCCAAAAACGTGGTCTTTATCCAGTCTCCTGGCAAGGATGAGGATGACAGTGATTTTGAATATACAGGCTCTGTCACTTCCATGGTTGCCTTGAAACAGGCCAAGTACGTTCGTGAAGACTATGCCGACGGCAAGGCCTATGTCATATACCAGCACATGCGCACCCCCGGGCTGCAGGAAAACTTCTACAAAGCCATGCAGCAGGAAGACGGCATCTTCATGACCAAGGGGGCTGTCACCGAAGTCGCGGCCAAAGGCACAGGTCTTTCTGTTACCGCCACCAACACCCTGCTGGGCGACAACCTGGCCCTGGATGCCGACCTTGTGGTTGTGGCCGGGGGCATGGTGCCCGCCACAAAAGATGATCCCATCGTCAACCTGGCCTACCGCCAGGGCCCGGGCTTCCGTGACAATGACATCTTTGGCCAGTATGCAGACTCCAACTATATCTGCTTTCCCTATGAGACCCAGAGAACCGGCATCTACGCGGCTGGCGCCATCAGACGGGCCATGACCATTGAAGAGTCCATTGAAGACGCCACCGGCGCGGCCCTCAAGGCCATCCAATGTATTGAAAGCGCCAACCGCGGCATGGCTGTTCACCCCAGATCCGGTGACATCACCTATCCGGAGTTCTTCTTCCAAAGATGCACCCAGTGCAAGCGCTGTACGGTTGAATGCCCCTTCGGCGCCCTGGACGATGATGAAAAAGGCACGCCCAAGGCCAACCCGACCCGCTGCCGCCGGTGCGGCACCTGCATGGGCGCCTGCCCGGAACGGATCATCTCCTTTGCCGATTACACCATCGACAGTATCGGTTCCCAGATCAAGGCCATCAGCGTTCCTTCAGAGGACGACTATGATGAGCCGCCCCTGCGGTTTGTTGCCCTGGTCTGCGAAAACGACGCCTTCCCTGCCCTGGATATGGTGGGCATGAACCGGGTGGATTACGCCCCTGATGTCCGCGTCATTCCGGTACGGTGCCTGGGCTCTGTCAACACCATCTGGATCAAGGATGCCCTGGCCCAGGGTATTGACGGTGTGATCCTCATCGGCTGCAAGCAGGGTGACGATTACCAATGTCACTTTGTCAAAGGCTCTGAACTGGCACAAGTCCGGGTCAAGAAAATCGGTGACGCCCTGGCATCCCTGGCACTGGAAGAGGAACGCGTGGCCTTTGCAGAAGTAGCCATTGACGAATACGATACTATGCCTCAGCTCATCAACGACTTTGTTGCAGAGGTTGACGCCCTTGGTCCCAACCCGTTCAAAGGCTTCTAATTTTAGGTAAACCAAACCATATGGAGGTATCAAACCTATGAGTGCAAAATATACAGCTCAACCGGATCTCGGGTTTATTGCCCAAGTTAGAGGTCTTGGCGGAGATACACTGAAAAAATGCTATCAATGCGCCACCTGTTCCGTGGCCTGCCCCATCTCCCCTGAGGACAGCCCCTTTCCAAGAAAGGAAATGATTGCGGCATCCTGGGGCCTGAAAGACAAACTCATCGGCAACGCCGATATCTGGCTGTGCCACCAATGCGGTGACTGCACCGACTTGTGCCCCAGAGGCGCTGCCCCTGGTGATGTGCTGGCTGCGGTCCGTTCTGCGGCCATCACAGAGTATGCCACACCCAAATCCCTGGCAAAGGCGGTGAATGATCCCAAAAAGCTGCCCTTTCTTTTGGGTATTCCCGCCCTGTGGTTCGCCCTGCTGGCCTTTATCACCACGAATATGGGCGACACCATGACCAAGCTGTTCAATGCCCTGTTCGGCGATGCCCTGGGCGGACGCCTGCACTGGTCCCATGCCCATGAAGGAGAGCATGTGCTGGCCCACGCCGATTTTGTTTCCACCTGGTTCGTGGACATGACCTTTATCCCCACAGCCACCTTTGCGGTGATCGTCTTTCTGCTGGCATTAAAACGGTTCACCGTTGACATTCACAACAACGCTGTGCTGGAAGGCAAAACCGACAAGACCTCCCTGGACTACATGGAGCTGATAAAGGCGGTGGGCCGGGTGATTCCCACAGTGCTCAAGCATCAGAAGTTCAACGAGTGCACGACCAACAAGGACCGGGCCACCCCGCATATGATGGTTTTGTTTTCCTTTATCGGGCTTTTCATTGTCACTGCTGTCTGCGGTGCCATGCTCTATATAGGGAACTACCCCGGGCCTTATACCCAGCTGCATCCGATCAAGTGGCTGGCCAATATTGCCGGTGTGGCCCTGGTCATTGGTTCTGCAATCATGATCAAAAACAGAATGGCCAATAAAGACCAGGTGACCGCATACAAAGACTGGTACATCCTGGGTATTGTTTTTGCCCTGGGTCTCACAGGTATGCTGGCGCAAATGACCCGTCTGATGGATGCAGAGTATGTGACCTATTTCATTTACTGGCTGCATCTGATTGCCATTTTCAACCTGTTCTGCTTTTTGCCGTTTTCCAAAATGGCCCATCTGGTATACAGGCTTGTGGCCATGGGCTACGCCGAGTATGGAAACAGAAAATAAAAAACTGGCATAACCAGATCTAGGATCTGATCCTAAGATCTTCCCGGGGGAGGCTGATTCTTCAGCCTCCCCCTTTTTTTGTCTTGCCTTCTTGCGTTAATAAATCCAGTATAGTTAAATTTTATTTAATATTCATAAATAAAACTATTGCAAAAACAAGGGGTTCCTTTATGATTAGCCCTTAGATTTCAACTCATTAAGGAGATATTAGTATTGAACAAGATAGCAGTACTGCCCGGTGACGGCATCGGACCTGAGGTCATGACCCAGGCCATAAAGGTTCTGGATAAAGCAGCTGAGTTATACGGATTTTCCCTGGCATATGAATTTGCCGATGTGGGAGGAATCGCCATTGACAATCATGGCACGGCCCTGCCAGAGGCGACCCTTGCCCTTTGCGAGCAAAGCGATGCCATTCTATTTGGATCGGTGGGCGGTCCCAAATGGGAGGGCCTGCCCCCTGAGCAGCAGCCGGAACGGGGGGCTCTGCTGCCCCTGCGAAAACATTTTGGCCTGTATTGCAACCTGCGGCCGGCCAAGGTGTTTCCCACCCTGGCATCTGCGTCCCCACTCAAGCCTGAGATCGTCAAAAACGGATTTGATATTCTGTGCATGCGGGAACTGACCGGGGGCATCTATTTTGGCGAACCCAAGGGCCGGCAGGGACAAGGCCTGGAAGAGACCGCCTATGACACCATGGTCTACTCCCGGTATGAAATCCAACGCATCGCACGGCTGGCCTTTGAGGCAGCCAGAAAACGGCGGGGAATCGTTACCAGTGTGGACAAGGCCAATGTCCTGTTCTCCATGGTCCTGTGGCGGGAAACCGTGACCGAGATGGCCAAGGCCTACCCCGATGTCACCCTGAACCACATCTATGTGGACAATGCCACCATGCAGCTGGTCAGGGATCCTCACCAATTTGACGTGCTGCTGTGCGGCAATATGTTCGGAGACATCATCTCAGATGAATGTGCCATGATAACCGGCTCCATGGGGCTGCTTGCCTCGGCCAGCATCAATGAGGAAAAATTCGGTCTTTATGAACCCGCTGGCGGATCTGCCCCGGATATTGCCGGACGCGGGGTGGCCAACCCCATTGCCCAAATTCTGTCCGGTGCCATGATGCTCAAATACACCCTGGGCCAGGCCAGGGCAGCCGATGCCATTGAAACGGCCATTTCCCGGGTATTGGATCAGCAGATCTTCACGGCCGACCTCACCTCGGACAAGGAAACGGCCGTCAACACTGAAACCATGGGCGATGCCGTTGTTTCAGCCCTGGCATAACAACCCGGGATAACCCACTCAGCCTTGCACAAATAAAAAGGACTTCAGTAAAACTGAAGTCCTTTTATATTGTGGCGGGAGTGACGAGACTCGAACTCGCGGCCTCTAGCGTGACAGGCTAGCGTTCTAACCAACTGAACTACACCCCCGTTGTCACTGTGGTGGTGGGCGATGCTGGGCTTGAACCAGCGACTTCAACCTTGTAAGGGTTGCACTCTCCCAACTGAGTTAATCGCCCGAAACAGAAGGGTTTATATCAATATTTATTTTTTGTGTCAAGGTGTTTTCACCGGGTCTTTATTTTTTTTATGTTATAAGAAACCAGCACTCTTCTGCTTTCAGAACCTTGCAACCCCGGGAAATTAGTGGTATAATTAAATTTTTGAGAAACAATATAGAATCATTCGTAACTATCCGTTGCAACGCATACCCCCTTCTTGGGTCCGCACGATTCTTACAAGGAAAAGCTAAATACGCATCTCAAGTACTAAAAACCCGTTAGGGTCACGTTTTTAAGGAGTTAACTATGGAACCAGTTCAGGGATACCTGGAAATTATGGACAAGGGGTTTGGATTCTTGAGGAATATCGAGGAAAACTTTCAGGCCCGGCCCGAAAATCCCTATGTTCCCAACAGCCTGATCAGAAAACTCAACCTCAGAGAGGGCAGTTACATCCAGGGCTACGGCGAGAAAAAAGGACCGCGGAATCTCAACCTTGCCCTGGTCCGCATTGATACCATCAACCACCTGCCCTTTGACGAGTTCATCAACACCCCTATGCTCCAGGAACAGGTCAGTATCAATCCACATGAGCGATACACCCTGACCCAGGATGAAAACGATCTCACAGGCAAGGCTCTGGATTACATCGCCCCCATCGGCATGGGCCAGCGCGGGCTGATCATCGCCCCGCCAAAATCCGGGAAAACCACCATCCTCCGTCACATGGCCAACTCGGTGTGCGCCAACCATCCCGATGCCAAGGTCTTTGTCCTCCTGGTGGACGAGCGCCCCGAAGAAGTCACGGATTTCCAGCGGGGGCTTTTGGAGGCCAATGTGCTCTACTCCTCTGCGGACCAACAGATCGGACAGCACATGAGGATGACCCGCATGGCCATGCACACCGCCATCCGGTGTGCGGAGATCGGGCAGGACGCAGTTGTATTTATTGACTCCCTCACCCGAATGACCCGGGCCTTTAATATTGATACCGACAGTCACGGCAAAACCATGAGCGGCGGCCTGGGCGCCAATGCCATGGAATTTCCCAGGAAGATTTTCGGAGCAGCCAGAAAGCTTGAAAACGGCGGATCCCTGACCATTATTTCCACGATACTGGTGGATACCGGTAGCCGCATGGACGAGGTCATCTTTCAGGAATTCAAGGGAACGGGCAACATGGACCTGTTTTTATCCAGGCCCTGTGCAGAGCAGCGCATCTGGCCGGCCATCAACATCAATAAATCCGGAACCCGCAAAGAAGACCTTCTCATGGACACTGACGAATATGAACGCATTGTGGACATCCGCCGCAAGGTCGCAGCCAAGGACGAAATATCAGCCATGTCTGAATTCTTAAATATACTGGAAGACCTCTAGCCCCGGCAGCAATAAAACAGCTACAACCACGACCGCCCCTCAAGGAATTACCCGAGGGGCGGTTGGTTTTAAATCAAACGGGCCGGTCAGCACCAAGGGCCTTTACGAGACCAGGGCGCCCTCCAATACCTGCTGCATCTCATCCACAAACACAATGTCCAGCTGCTTTTGGATGGCTTTAGGGATGTCAGCCATATCCTTTTTATTTTCCTGGCAGACCACCACCTTTTTGATGCCGTTGGCATGGGCAGCCAAAAGCTTTTCTTTAAGGCCGCCAATGGGCAGTACCCTGCCCCTGAGGGTAATCTCTCCGGTCATGGCCACCTCTCGACTCACGGAACGGCCTGTAAGGACGGAAACCACTGCGGTGCACATGGCAATGCCGGCAGACGGCCCGTCTTTGGGGATGGCCCCTTCAGGAACATGGATATGGATATCCGTGTCCTTGTAAAAATCCTCACGAATCCCGAGATCACTGCTCCGGGATCGGACATAGGACACAGCAGCCTGGGAGCTTTCCTTCATGACCTCTCCCAGTTTCCCGGTCACCTGGATGCGTCCTTTACCCGGCATGGTCACCGCCTCTATGGTGAGCAGCTCCCCGCCGGCCTGGGTCCAGGCAAGGCCTGTGACAATACCTATCCGGTCTTCCTTCTCCAGGGACGATTCCCTGAATTTTGGTTTTCCAAGATATGTGGAGACCGTATTGGCGGTTACCCGCCGCGTTCTATGTTGCTTTTTTTTGACAATATCCGTGGCAATCTTTCTTGAAATAGACGAGATCTCCCGTTCCAGGTTGCGGACCCCGGCCTCCTTGGTATAGCGGCTGATCATCTCATGGACGGCATTTTTGGAGAACGCAACACTTTCCTTGTCCAAGCCGTTCTCCCTGAGCTGCCTGGGGATGAGATATCCTGTGGCTATTTTTTCCTTTTCATACGCCGTATACCCTGGGATCTGGATAATCTCCATCCTGTCCCGTAGGGGGGCGGGAATATCGTAAAGGGTATTGGCCGTGGTGATGAACAAGATTTCAGATAGATCATAGTCCACTTCTAGATAATGATCGTTGAAATTTTTGTTCTGCTCGGGGTCCAGGGCCTCCAAGAGGGCCGAAGAAGGATCGCCCCTGAAGTCACTGGTCATCTTATCGATTTCGTCCAGGCAGAATACCGGGTTATTGTAGCCCACCTTTTTCAGGGTCTGGACAATTTTACCGGGCATGGCCCCCACATAGGTTCTCCGATGCCCCCGGATCTCGGCCTCATCCCGGACACCGCCTAAAGATATCCTGGCAAAGGCCCGGCCTGTTGCCGAGGCCACTGATCTTGCCAGGGAGGTTTTGCCCACCCCGGGCGGTCCCACCAGGCAGAGGATGGGCCCTTTTATTTTTTTCACCAAAATTTGAACGGCCAGGTGTTCCAGAATCCGTTCCTTGGGTTTTTTCAGGCCGTAATGATCCCTGTCAAGAATATGATCCGCCTTTTGAAGATCGTTTTTGGCCTGTTTTTTACGATACCAGGGCAGGGTGATCAGCCAGTCGATATAGTTTCGGACCACTGTGGCTTCCGAGGACATGGGGGACATCATTTTAAGCTTGTCCAACTCCCGCCGGACAACACCGGCAGCCTCCCTGGGCATGCGTTTTTTTTTGATCCGCTTTTCAAGATCCGAAAATTCACCAGCCCCCCCATCCTCACCCATCTCCTTCTGGATGGCCCGCATCTGCTCGTTGAGGTAGTGTTTTTTCTGCAGCTTTTCCATCTGATCTTTGACCCGGCCCTTGATCTTCTGGGACATGGAAAAGACTTCGGTCTCTTTTTGAATCATTTTGAGCAAAAGGAAAAACCGTTCCTCAATATCCCCGCACTCCAGCAGCGTCTGCTTGTCCGCCACCTTCAAAGGCAGCTGGGAGGCAATGGTGTCTGCATACCTGGACGGATCTTTTTCAAGGACACCCAGGCCCTTGAAAAAACTTTTAGACACCACACCGGACAGGGTAGCATAATGTTGAAATGCTTCGAAAATTGTTCGAATGGCCGCCTCACAGGCAGATTCGGCCATGGGTTTCTCCACCACATCCACATAATCCACCCTCTGGAATCCGCTCTCGTCACCCATCTTGAGGATGCGCCCTCGGACGCCCCCCTCAACCAGGGCCTTGACCGTACCGTCAGGCAACCGGAGCAGCTGAGTGATCTGGGCTTCGGTCCCCACCTGAAAAACATCCTGAATGGTGGGTTTTAAAACATCAGGATCTTTCTGGGTACTCAAAAAAACTTTCTTGTCTGCAGCCATGGCTTCGGACAGGGCCTTGATGGATTTTTCACGGCCCACAAATACCGAGGTGGTCACAAAGGGAAATAGCACCATGTCACGAAGGGGAACCAGAGGAAGGCTCTTCTTTTCCCCCTGGCTCCCGTCCGGATGAAAAAACTTGGAAATTTTAATCATTTGGGCAAACTTTCAGTTTACGCCTGTTTTTTGGGCTGTTCGTATAAAAGAATGGGATCCTCGTTTTTCAATACCACCTCCTCGCCCACGACACACTCTACCACATCTTTTTTGGAGGGGATCTCATACATGATATCCAGCATGGTCTCTTCCATGATGGCCCGCAGGCCACGGGCACCGGATTTTCTGGCCACAGCTTCCTTGGCCATGGCCGCCAGGGCCTCGTCCGTAAACTGCAGGTCCACCCCTTCGACACGGAACAACTGCTGGTATTGTTTGACCAGGGCGTTTTTAGGCTCGGTCAGAATCTTGACCAAAGAGCTCTCATTCAGTTCGCCGATGGAAGTGACGATGGGCAACCGCCCCAAAAACTCGGGGATCAGACCAAACTTGATCAGATCCTCAGGCTTGACCTGCCCCAGCAATTCGCCGATGTTAACGTCCTTCTTATCCGCAATCTTTGCGCCAAACCCCATGCTCTTCTGGGTCAGACGGCGTTCAACCACCTTTTCAAGGCCGGTAAAAGTTCCCCCGCAGACAAATAGGATATTTGAGGTATCCAATTTGACATAGTCCTGCTGGGGATGCTTTCTCCCGCCTTTGGGCGGTATGCTTGCAACGGTTCCCTCTATGATCTTGAGCAGGGCCTGCTGTACCCCTTCGCCGGAGACATCCCGGGTGATAGAGGGGTTGTCCGCCCGCTGGGAGATCTTGTCGATCTCATCAATATAGATGATGCCTTTCTGGGCCTTTTCAATGTCATAGTCGGCATTCTGAACCAGGGACAGTACAATATTCTCCACATCCTCTCCCACATAGCCGGCCTCGGTCAGGGCCGTGGCATCGGCAATGGCAAAGGGAACATCCAGAAACCTGGCAAGGGTCTGGGCCAGAAGGGTCTTGCCGCAACCGGTGGGACCGATGATCAGGATATTGCTCTTGGTCACCTCCACATCATCCCTGGCCTTCTCTATATGGGCTGCCAGGCGCTTGTAGTGGTTGTATACCGCTACGGACAAAATCTTTTTGGCCCGGTCCTGCTCAATGACATAGGAATCCAGCTTTTCCTTGATTTCTTTGGGCACCAGAAACTCCTTCATGCCCTCGGCCTCAGCCGCCTTTTCTTTTTCTTCATCTTCAATGATCTCAGAGCACAGCTTGATGCACTCATTGCAGATGTAGACACTTGGCCCGGCAATCAGCTTTTTGACTTCTTTCTGGTTTTTACCGCAGAATGAGCAGAAAAACTGATCATTGTTATCGTCTTTTTTGGCCATATCTTACGACTCCTTTGAAGCCTCCTCGTCCTCTTGTTCCAATTCACTCCGGTCTGTTACCACCCGGTCTACGATACCATAATCCCGGGCCTCGGCACCGGACATAAAAAAATCACGTTCCGTGTCTTCGGCGATTTTCTCAAGGGCCTGACCCGTATGATCCGCCAGGATCTGGTTCAAGGTCCCCTTCATTCTCAGGATCTCTCTGGCATGGAGCTGGATATCCGTGGCCTGCCCCTGGGCGCCGCCCGAGGGCTGGTGGATCATGATCCTGGAGTTGGGCAGGGCAAACCGCTTGCCCTTGGACCCTGCAGCCATAAGCAAGGCCCCCATGCTGGCAGCCTGGCCCACACACACAGTGGCCACATCCGGCTTGATATACCGGATGGTGTCATATACGGCCATGCCAGCGGTGACTACCCCGCCAGGGGAATTAATATAAAAACTGATATCTTTTTCAGGATCCTCAGACTCCAGGAACAGCATCTGAGCCACAATGAGGTTGGCAATTTCATTGTCAATGGCCGTTCCCAGAAAGATAATCCGGTCTTTCAGCAGCCGTGAATAAATATCATAGGCGCGTTCTCCCCTGTTGCTCTGTTCAACAACCATTGGAATAAGAGGCACGATTCAACTCCTTGTCATTATGCTGTTTTATCTCCCGTCGGCATCGGGAGAATCATTTACTCTTCTTTATTTTCAGATGCGCCGGCCTGAGCCTCTTCAAGGGCGGCAGCGTCTTCAGGTGAGACTTCGGTGATGCTGCTCTTTTGTATTATAAGATCAATGGCCTTTTTTTCAAGCTGTGTATGCTTATAATACTCTAACTGGCGTTGATCCATATTGAAGTAATTTTTCACTGCATCCTTTGTGGCACCCATGGCTTCGGCCATTTCCTGGAAACTGGCGTCCAGCTCTTCTTCGGTCAGGTCAATCTGTTCCTGGGTGATCAACTTGTCCAGAATCAGATGGCGCCGGGCCTGCTTTTCAGCCACATCCCAGTATTTTTCCTTCATGATCTCCTTGGACAACCCAGCCTCTTCCAGAGAGGTATTGTTCTGGGCATAGGCCTGTTCGGTCTCGGAGATAATCCCGTTGAGCTCCCCTTCAATCATGGCTTCGGGCACTTCGAACTCAAGTTTCCCCAACAGGGCCTGAAATATCTGCTCGGAAAGTTCGTGTTCGGTCCGCTGGGCAATGCCCTTTTCAAGGTTATCCCGGATGGAGTCCTTGACATCCTGAAGGCTCTCAAACTTGCCCAGATCCTTGACCAGATCATCATCCGCCTCGGGCAGGACCTCTTCCTGGATCTCCTTGAGGGTGACCTTGTAAAGAATGGTTCTTCCCTTGAGGTCTTCTTCATTGTGATCCTCTGGATAGGTCACTTCGACTTCCAGATCCTGAACCGGAATGGCCCCGATGAGTTTTTCCGAAAACGCCTCGGGCAATGCCCCCTGGTTGATCCCCATGACATAATTTTCCACCTTGGGGGTGGCGGCAAAAGGCTCGCCGTTCAAAAACCCTTCATAGTCGATGAGCACAAAATCAGACGCGGTGACCGGGCGTTCTTCGGTGACCGTCTCTTTCTTGGCCATGGTTTTACGGATCATATAGATCTGGCTTTCGATCTCATCTTCGCTGACCTCGTACTTGGTCTGCTTTAATTCCAGACCGTCAAATTCAACATCAGCAACCTCAGGTTTCACTTCAACGGTAATATCGAAAACATAGTCTGCACCAGGGGTCAGCTCAGGGGGATCTGCCTTGGGACCGCCAACCACATTAAGGTCATGCTCCTGGATGGCCTCGACAAACGCCTCCTGGATCAAATTGGGGGCAACGTCTGCATGGACATCGGCTGAAAACCTGTTCTCAAGAACCTTTCTGGGGATTTTCCCCTTACGAAATCCTTTGATATCGGCCTTTTTCTTCAGGTCGTTGTAGGCTTTGTCCAGCGCTTTGGCCACAGTTTCTTTGGGAATTTCAAAAGAGAGCTTTTTTTTGATGCTGCTCAAATCTTCGATGTTTACCTGCATGTTTTAAGTCCTGTTATCGGTTTTAAATTTAGTTATTTTTATACACGGCTTCAAAAAACAAAAAAAATATGCCATAACGTTTTTTTATCATACGGCATATGCACTATACAAAAAGTCTAATAAAATAGCGCTTCTATATAAAGGTGTCAAGGAAATTGACTAAAGCCCCCACCAAGACCATTATTCTCTCAGCCGCCCTGGTGCTTTTGTGCACCACCACCTTATTTTCCGCACAGATCCTTACAGGCCAGCCTCTGGTCATCCTTGACCCCGGCCATGATAAAAATCACCCCGGCCTTGGAACCAGCCCCGGCCTGACAGAGTTCACTGCCACCCTGGACCTGGCCCGGCACCTGAAAGCCTTTTTGTCTGACACCTGCCGGGTCTATCTGACCCGGCCGTCCAATGACGCAATTGCAGATGAAACCGCCCCGGCCCTTGCCAACCGAAAAAAGGCTGCCCTGCTCATCAGCCTTCATCTCCACAGCAATGCGGCAACCCAGCCTGCCATCTTTTATTATGACCTGCCCCATGCCGCAGATACCGACACCTGGCAGACCCGGGCCCTCCGCAGCCAGGCGGCGGCCAAAAAACTGGCTGAAACCATTGCCACGGGCATAAAAACCGATCAGCCCGGCACGCGCCCCATGGTCCTGCCCGGCCCCATCAAGCCTCTGGAGGGCATCAATATGCCCGGCATCCTGGTAGAACCCTTTGCCCTGTCCCAAATCCCTGAATCCCCTGACAACCGCAGCCTTTTTCTCAAGGCCCGGGCCCGCACCCTGGCCAATGCCGTGCTTGCCTTCCTTGCAGACCAAGGGGCTGATGGCTGATCCAGCACACAATAGCAAATGCGTCGCAAGTTTATCTTGATTTTTAATGGCTTAAATGATACTAAACGATCTTTCTTATTCGGGGCGTAGCGCAGTCTGGTAGCGCGCCTGCTTTGGGAGCAGGATGTCGGGAGTTCGAATCTCTCCGCCCCGACCACTTCTCAGCCCCTGACACATCCAGCCCTGACAAATCCATTTGCAAAAACCTTGAACATGACTTATAAAAACTTGAGATGCCAAGCTTTCCTGCACAGTTAAGACTTGCTGACACTATACCGCTAAAAAGAGATGCCATGGTATTTTTTACATCAGTACTGATCATAGCCATTGTTTATTTCCTTCAGGCGGACGGCCTGATTTATGCTGTCATTGTTGCCCTGGTGGCTGAACTCATCAACATATTCTTGACCCACACCATTACAAAATCCGTTGAGAATAAAATGAAGCGGCGCCACCGAAGGGCTGTGGACGGGTATATAAAGCGGATAAAACAAAATAAAAAAACCATCTTGGAACTGGAAGGTATTCAGGAAAAAGCCGCAGAAAAAATTTACAAGGCCAATGACCGCATCAAGGAACTGGAAGAGTCCCTGGAGGAAACCCAGGCCAAGACAAAAAAACTGACCAAGGCGCCTGAACACACGCCAGACACAGATCCTGAAGCCGAGCCCGAGGACCCCAAAGACTTTGCAGACCATCTTCCTGACGGGTCAAAAAGGCCTGCCAAGACAAAGAAAACGCCGTCCCGGCCATAACAAACTGGCGGAAAAACGGCGATTTTCCTTGAATCCTTATTTTCTATAAATTTTTATCTTTACGATCTGGCCGGATTTGTTCATATAGGCAAGGCCTTTGGCAATGGGGCGCTTGGAATCTGCATCCCAGATTTCAACCTGCTTTTCATAGACAACCACAGAGGAAATGGACGCGTGACTTCCTGCTTTTCCATCAGATGCCTGATCAGAGGCACCCTCTTCCCAGGATGCTTCAAGTTTTTTTTTCCGCTGATTGTCTTTTGCGATGTTTTTTCTGATTTCCTGCCGATCCGCCACCATATCGCCCAAACCGGCATATTGATCTTTTTCGCTGTCACAGGACAAAAGCAGACAAAGCCCTAAAACAGATACGATAAGACCGACGACTCTTTTCATGTCAAATCCCGGGGGTTAATCCCCCCCCTCAATAGTAAACCGTCTGTTCAAACGCATGGTGGTAAACAGGCCGAAGATATCTTTGCTGACGTTAATGACCTTGAGTTTGCGGCCGGACTGATCCAGAGTATTATGGGCTGCGATCATCACACCGATGCCAACGGAGTCAACCATTGCCACGCCATCAAGATCGATAATCACCATACCCTGGGACGCGTTAATCGCAGACAGCAGCTCTCCTTTAAAAGTTTCAGCCATGGAGGCAACAACGTCAGTTCCCGGTTTAATGATGGTCTGATCCCCATCAGTCACAATTTCACTCATATTTGTCTCCTGTTTTAAATCCTAAATTATAAAAAAGGACTAATTCACCTATATTAACTGAAAAACCGATTTTGTTCAAATACAAAGTTCATCCTGAAATTTCCGCTAACCATGGCGAAGCCCACTTATGCGACTTTCTTTTCTTTTTTCCAATGCAGTGATCCGGACTTGAAATACCAGGAGAAAAAGCGTATAAGATATGCTCCGGCGTTAAGCGTCGGGCGGATAATTCTAACCGGTCGCCTCGTAACAGAAGGCCATGAACCTCGTCAGGTCCGGAAGGAAGCAGCGATAAGTGATCCCTCTGTGTCGTGGATCGATCCCGGTTCTGCAATTATCCGTCCGACCCTTAACACCGGTTTTTCTTTTCAGCCCATGCCCGCCTTTTATATCTTGACATGTTTTTAAACAGACTTATTTTTCCTCCATAATTTATGATCTTAGATGTTTAAACGCTTAATTATTAGGGATTTTGGAGCAGACAACCGTGGTACTCAAAGCAAAGAAGAAAGAGAAAACCGTCCCCCCAAAAAAGACCCCGGAAGAAACCGAGGCCGAGAAAAAAATCAAAGAGGATTCTTTCAACGGCAAAAGGGCCAAGGACAAAGACAAAGACAAAAAAGAAACTTTGGCTGATGAGCTTGCCGGTGTCAAGGAGGAACTGGCCTCGGAAAAGGATAAAGCCCTGAGGCTTTCTGCAGAGTTTGAAAATTTTAAAAAGCGGAAACAAAGGGAAATTGACGATTTTAAAAAATTTGCCAATGAATCCGTTTTCAAGCAGCTTCTTTCCGTGGTGGACAATCTGGAACGGGCCATCAGTTCTGCCGAGCAAAACAAGGACGATGCCGGCCTTCTTGAAGGGGTTAAACTGACCCTCAAGGATATTCTTAAGCTTTTTGACGCCTTTAATGTAACCCCTATTGAAGCGGAAAACCAGCCTTTTGATCCCAATTTTCATCAGGCAGTAACCCAGGAAGAAAAAGACGATGTCCCCGATAACACGGTGACAACGGAACTGCAGAAAGGCTATCTCCTCCATGACAGGTTGATCAGACCGGCCATGGTTGTTGTCTCAAAGAAAACAGAAAAAGAACCTGAAGAAAAAACAAAAAAATAAAATACAAGTGGAGGCTATGTTATGGGAAAAATAATCGGAATTGATCTGGGAACCACCAACTCATGTGTGGCGGTCATGGAGGCCGGCGGCGAAGCAAAAATCATTACCAATGCCGAAGGCGGCAGAACCACCCCGTCCATTGTCGCGGTAACAGAAACCGAAGAGCGTGTATTGGGCCAGGCCGCAAAACGACAGGCCATTACCAACCCTGAGAACACCATTTTTGGCGTAAAGCGCCTCATTGGCCGCAAATTCAACTCCAAAGAAGTGCAAAACGACATCCCCATCCTTCCCTACAAGATTGAAGCGGCCAGCAACGGCGACACCCGGATCAACATTCGGGGCAAACAGCACAGCCCTGCAGAGGTATCCTCATTTATCCTGGCCAATCTCAAAAAAACTGCAGAGGATTATCTCGGGGAACCGGTGACCGAAGCCGTTATCACTGTGCCGGCGTACTTCAACGACAGTCAGCGCCAGGCCACCAAGGACGCAGGAAAGATTGCAGGCCTTGAAGTCAAACGTATCATCAACGAGCCGACCGCAGCGTCTCTTGCCTATGGCCTGGACAAAAAAGGCGAAGAGAAAATCGCTGTATTTGACCTGGGCGGCGGTACATTTGATGTCTCTGTCCTTGAAATCGGTGACGGGGTATTTGAGGTAAAATCCACCTCTGGCGACACCCACCTGGGCGGTGAAGACTTTGATTTAAGAATCATTGACTGGCTGGCCGACGAATTCAAAAAGGATCAGGGCATTGATCTGCGAACGGACAAAATGGCCCTGCAGCGCCTCAAAGAAGCAGCGGAAAAGGCAAAAATGGAGCTGTCCTCTTCAACCGAGACCAGCATCAACCTGCCCTTTATCACTGCTGATGCTTCCGGCCCCAAACATCTGGACATCAAACTGACCCGGGCCAAACTGGAATCTTTGGTGGCTGACCTTCTGGATAACCTGGAAAAACCGTGTAAAACGGCCCTTAAAGAGGCCAACCTTGGTGCCGGCGGTGTGGATGAGGTTGTCCTTGTCGGCGGCATGACCCGGATGCCGGCCGTGCAGGAACGGGTGGAAAAAATCTTTGGAAAAACGCCCCACAAGGGAGTAAACCCGGATGAGGTTGTGGCCATGGGTGCCGCAGTCCAGGGCGGCGTGCTCCAGGGCGATGTCAACGATGTGCTGCTCCTGGACGTCACCCCCCTGTCCCTGGGTATTGAAACCCTGGGCGGGGTCATGACCAAACTCATTGAGAAGAACACCACCATCCCCACCAAGAAAAGTCAGGTCTTTTCCACGGCAGCGGATAACCAGCCTGCGGTATCCATCCACGTGCTTCAGGGGGAACGGGAAATGTCAGCGGACAACAAGACCCTGGGCCAGTTTGAACTGGCCGATATCCCCCCGGCCCCCAGGGGAGTGCCCCAGATCGAGGTCTCCTTTGACATCGATGCCAACGGCATTGTCAACGTCTCCGCCAAAGACAAGGCAACGAACAAAGAGCAGTCCATCCGTATCACCGCAGCATCCGGCCTGTCTGACGATGAAATCGAAAAAATGGTCAAGGATGCTGAAATGCATGCTGAGGACGACAAGAAAAAACGGGAATTGGTGGATACCAAAAACCAGGCAGAGGCCTTGATTGACCAGACCGAAAAGACACTCAAAGAACATGGCGACAAGGTGGACGAGGACACAAAAAAAGGCATTGAAGCCGCTGTGGAAGACTTGAAAGGCGCTAAGGATTCCGATAACCTGGATGACATCAAGGCCAAGATCGAAGCCCTGTCCCAGGCCTCCCACAAGCTTGCCGAAGTCATGTACCAGCAGTCCCAGGCCGACAACGCCGGCGCAGAGGCTGCAGGGGAAACCTCCCAGGAAGATGATGACGTGGTTGACGCCGACTTTGAAGAGGTGAAAAAAGACAAGTAAAATCAGACAGGGCAGCGCCCCTGCCATCCTCTGTTAATCCATGGGATTAACGGTTGAATATAATCCTGCCGTGGTCTATAGTGACCCGGCAGGATTTTTTATACACCCAGACAGGTCTGAAAATACATGATCATTACCGATATACTTAACCAGAACGCCAGGCGTTACCCCGACCAGGTTGCCCTTGTGGAACGTCTGCCTGCCACAGGCCAGCGCCGGGAATTAACCTGGGCCCAATTTTGGGAACAGTCGATTCGGACCGCCAATGCCTTGACGCAAAAAGGGGTCCAAAAGGCAGATAAGGTGGTCCAGCTCATGGCCAATGATATTGACTGGCTGCCCATCTATTTCGGCATTCTCTATACCGGGGCCTGGGCCGCGCCCCTGAACTTCAGGTTTGAATCGGATAAAATCAGTCTGTGCACCAAAACCGCCGAGGCCAAGGTCTTTATCTTTGGCCCGGAATTTACCCAGCGCATTGAAGCGGTCAAGCCTGAACTTGACCCATTTGTTGAACTCTGGATTCATACCGGCCCGGAACAGCAATGCCCCGAATGGGCCACCCCCTACCGGCAGCTGATTGAAGATGGAAACGCACAGTCCCTGCCTGAGGTTGCCCTGGGCCCAGAAGACGAAGCGGCCCTGTACTTTACCTCAGGGACCACCGGAACCCCCAAGGCCGTGCTACTCTCCCACACCGCCCTGATGCACGCCTGCGAGACGGAAAACAACCACCACGGCCAGACCCGCGAAGATGTCTTTTTGTGTATCCCCCCCCTCTACCATACCGGGGCAAAGATGCACTGGATGGGATCGTTTCTTGTGGGGGGCAAATGCGTCCTGCTAAACGGCATTAAGCCCGAATGGATCCTTGAGGCGGTGTCCGAGGAAAAATGCACCATTGTCTGGCTTCTGGTGCCCTGGGCCCATGATATCCTTCACCAGGTGGAAGCTGGCGATATCCGGCTTGAGGCCTATACCCTGTCCCAGTGGCGGCTGATGCACATCGGGGCCCAACCCGTCCCCCCCAGCCTCATTGAAAACTGGAAAGCCCTTTTTCCGGGCCAGGACTACGACACCAATTACGGATTGACAGAGTGCGCCGGACCTGGCTGCGTTCATCTCGGGATTGAAAATTCAGACCGTGTGGGCCCCATCGGCATTCCAGGCTACGGATGGGAGGCCAAAATTGTGGACAAGCAGGGCGACCGCCTGCCTTTCGGAGAGAGCGGCGAGCTGATCATCAAGGGCCCTGGGGTGATGAACGAATACTATAAAAACCCCGAAGAAACGGCCAAAACCATCCGGAACGGCTGGCTGCATACCGGAGACATCGCCCGGCACGACAAGGACGGCTTCATCTGGCTGGTGGACCGGAAAAAGGACATGATCATCTACGGCGGAGAAAATATTTTTCCCGTTGAGATTGAAAACTTTTTCCTCCGGCATGAAAAGATCAAGGACATTGCCGTGATCGGGGTGCCGGACCAGCGGCTGGGGGAGTTGCCCGCCGGCATTATTTCCATCAAGCCCAACGCCATGATGTGCGAACAGGATATCGTTGACTTCCAGCAGGACCTGCCCCGGTACAAACAATTGAAAAAGATTTTCTTCGGTGATGTCCCCAGAAATCCCACCGGAAAAATCGAAAAGCCCAAACTGCGCCGGATCTATGCCGAAGACAAACGAAAAGACCTGAACAAACTGCTGAAGTAAGGACCCACGAGGAGCGTTCAATGTTATCTGTCAAACCCATCTGCCTGATGGCCCTTTTTATCACCCTTACTGCCCTGCCCGGGACCTGCCCGGCCCAGGACAGCGGTGCTGTGCTGCTCAATGGGATTGAGGCCCGGTATGCGGGCAAGACATTTTCAGCAACCTTCAACCAGACCGCCCGGCTGGCTGCCCTGGAAATAACAGAGAAGGCCCAGGGCAAAGTCTGGTTCAGCCATCCAGGAAAAATGCGGTGGCAGTACCTCACCCCGGACCGCCACGAAATTATTACCAACGGAAAGCAGGTGTGGCTCTTCAGGCCTGACGAGAACCAGGTCATGATTGGCAGTGCTGCCGCCTTTTTCAAACCCGGCGCCGGCGGCGCCTTTTTATCGGACATCACCCGGATCCGCAAAGATTTTTCCATTGAAGCCGGCCAACAGGATGAGGGCTTTGCCGAATTGGTTCTCACCCCGAAAAAACAGATGCCGGAACTGTCCGGGGTGACTCTCACCATTGCCCTGCCCTCCCACGACATCCAGATGGTGGTCACTGAAAATATCTACGGGGATACCACCCGGTTTATATTCACAGACATCCTTTTTGCCCCCCCGGATCCTGCCATGTTTGACTTTATCATTCCCGACGGCACCAGTGTCATTGAAATGCAATAAAGACAAGGACCCCGACCATGCAAAACACCATGCACCAAACCATACGAAAGCTTGCCAAAGAGAAAAACGCCATTATCCTGGCCCATAACTACCAGCCGCCCCAGATACAGGAGGTGGCAGACCTGTGCGGGGACTCACTGGAGATGAGCATCAAAGCGGCAGACACGGATGCCGATATCATTGTCTGCTGCGGGGTGCATTTCATGGCAGAAACCGCTGCCATCCTCTCTCCTGAAAAAACCGTCCTGATACCCAACACAAACGCTGGATGCCCCATGGCTGACATGGTCACGCCTTCAGCCCTGGTAAAGAAAAAACAAGACCTGGGAAATATCCCGGTCATCACCTATGTCAACTCCTCGGCCGCAGTAAAAGCAGTCTCTGATATCTGCTGCACCTCAGCCAACGTCATCCGTGTGGTCAATGCCATTCAGGGAAAAGAGGTGCTCATGACCCCTGACAGAAACCTGGCCCAATATGCCGCAGCCCACACCGATAAAAAGGTCCATCTCTGGGAGGGGTACTGCCCCTTCCACGACACCCTGTCCGTGGAAGATGTAAACGCGGCCAGGGCCGCCCACCCTGAGGCTGTGTTCGTTGCCCATCCCGAATGTCCTCCCAAAATCCTTGACATGGCCGATGCCATTGAGTCCACCTCGGGCATGATCCGCTTTGCCGGACAAAGCCCTGCCCAGCAGTTCATTCTGGGCACCGAAGTGGGCCTGCTTCATCCCATCTCCAAAGCCTATCCAGACAAGCAGTTTTTTGCGGCTTCAGACAAGATGCGATGCAAAGATATGAAGATGATCAGCCTGGCCGATATCCAGCACAGCCTGGCCACCCTGTACGGCAGGATTACCATCCCGGAAGACATCCGGATCAAGGCCCTGGGGTCGGTGCAGAAAATGATTGATCTGAAATAAAAGCGTCTTTCAACCCCAAAGCGCCCGGCAAATGCCGGGCGCTTTGGGGTTGACCGTTTTTTGAAGATCAGAGGCTGTCAAAGGCCTCGTCCGGTATATCGGCATTGGTGTAAAAGTGCTGGATATCATCGCAGTCATCCAGGGCATCCATGAAACGGACCATCTGTTCGGCCTCTTTTCCCTCTACAGCTGTGGTGTTCTGGGGAATCATAGAGATTTCAGCGGATTCACAGGCAATGTCAGCAGCATCAATGGCATCCTTGACCGCATCAAAATCTTCCGGAGCCGTCAATATCTCAAACACCTCATTCTCATCTCTGATATCCTCGGCACCGGCATCCAGGGCCACTTCCATGAGGGTCTCCTCGTCAATCGTCTCCTTGGAGATGACAATCAGCCCCTTTTTATCGAACATCCAGGCCACGCAGCCGTCAGTGCCCACGTTGCCCCCGGCCTTGTTAAATATGTACCGGACATCGGCAATGGTCCGGTTTTTATTGTCTGTCAGGCACGCCACCATCACTGCCACGCCGCCCGGGCCGTAGCCTTCATACATGACTTCCTCATAGTTGACCCCGTCCATGTCGCCGGAACCCTTTTTAATGGCACGCTCCACATTGTCCTTGGGCATGTTCTGGGATTTGGCCGATGCAACAGCATGGCGAAGTCTGGGGTTGGCCTCGGGATCCCCCCCGCCCATGCGCGCGGCCACGGTGATCTCCTTGATGAGCTTGGTGAAAATCTTGGCCCGTTTTTTATCAGCCGCCCCTTTTTTATGCTTGATGGTCGACCATTTACTATGTCCTGACATGGATCCTCCTTATTGTTTGCCTTTGGCTATGATATATATTTCCTTGCTCTGTTTTCTGCAACTTTCCGGCTTGAAAATCCGGCACTCTGTGAATGATGTTTTAACCTCTTTTTCAAATGCCTTGAATTCATTTCCCTGGAAAATCTTGCAGATAAACCTACCCTTTGTCTTCAAATTATTCAAGGCTGCTTCCAGGGCCATGCGACACAGTTCCACAGACCGGGCCGCATCCACATCCTTTCTTCCCGTGGTCGCCGGGGCCATATCGCTCATGACCAGATCAAAGCGTTGGACCTGGTTTAGACATTCTGGATGCTTTGGCCGGAGTATATCGTCTTGCACCGCAGTGACATTGTCCGGCAATTTGGTCTCAACAGGTTTCAGATCAATGCCCAGCACCCTTCCCTGGCCGCCGGTCTCTTTTGCCGCATACAGGAGCCAGGATCCTGGTGAACATCCCAGATCCAGGATGGCATCCTTCTTTTGAATCATGGCAAATTTTTTCTGGATCTCCTCCAGCTTATATACCGACCTTGCCGGATAGCCCTGGGACCTGGCCTTTTCAGTCAGATGATCCGCCCATTGCCCTTTTCCGCCTTTACCGCCCTTTTTCTTACCCTTCAAACAATACCTCCACGGCGTCCTTTAAAAAACTGATACTTTCGATGGTCACGCCCCTGACCTTTGACAGCTGCTTCATGGTGGATGTGGGCACCAGCACCCGCTTGAATCCCATCTTGGCCGCCTCTTTAATCCGGGCCTGGGCATGGGCCACTGCCCGGATCTCCCCGGTCAGACCCACCTCACCGATCAGGGTGGTCTCCTTGTCCACGGGCCGGTCCAGGAAGCTGCCGGCCAGGGCAGCGGCAATGGCCAGGTCTGCCGAGGGCTCGGCAATCCTCACCCCACCGGTGACATTCATGAAGATATCCAGCCCGGACAGGTTCATGCCCAGGCGCTTTTCCATCACCGCAACAATCAGGGCCACCCGATGGCTGTCCAGACCCAGCACCGTCCGTCTGGGGGTCCCCAGGCCCGTACTGGAAACCAGGCCCTGGATCTCCACCAGAATCGGGCGGGTACCCTCCATGCAGGCCGTGACTACGGACCCCGGTGCCACGGCTGCCCGTTCGGACAAAAACACTGCCGAGGGGTTGGGCACCTGGGTCAATCCCTGCTCCCGCATCTCAAAGACACCGATTTCGTTGGTGGAACCGTACCGGTTTTTTACAGCCCGCAGAATTCTGAAAATATGACTTTTGTCCCCCTCAAAGTAGAGCACGGTATCCACCATGTGCTCCATGATCCTGGGGCCTGCAATGGCGCCGACCTTGGTTACATGCCCCACAAGGAATATGGGGATACCCGTGGATTTGGCCAGGCGCATGAACTGCATGGAGGCCTCCCGGATCTGGGCCACACTGCCCGGGGTTGAGGTGATGTCCGTATGGAATACGGTCTGGATGGAATCAATGACAATGGCCTGGTAGTCTTTCTTTTCCGCCAGGCTTAAAATGGCATCCAGATCTGTCTCAGAGACCACATAAAGACAAGAGCTGGAAGAGTCCAGGCGCTTGCCCCGCATGGAAATCTGCCCCACAGACTCCTCCCCGGAGACATAGAGGCATGTTTTGTCGGCTTTGGCCAGGGTGGAAAGGATCTGAAGCATGAGGGTGGATTTGCCGATGCCTGGATCCCCCCCGATAAGCACCAGAGAACCATCCACAATCCCGCCGCCCAGGACCCGGTCAAACTCGGCAATACCGGTTTTCAGACGCTGGGCTTCGGTGACCTCGACCGAATCAATGGGCACGGGCTTGGCAGCAAAAGCCTGGCGGCCCGCCCCGGCCTTGCCCGGTGTCCGGGAAATGAGTTTTTCCTCAACCAGGGAGTCCCACTGCCCGCACTCGGGGCATTGCCCCATCCACTTGGGGCTCTGGGCCCCGCAGGACCGACAGCTGTATATGAGTTTATCCTTTTTTTTCAACGCCTTTTATACCCCTTGTCTCCCTATTCACCCCGCCTGGGATGCCAGTTAAAAAACCCAACAAATATATCATTTTACCCCTTTTCTGGCAAGTTGGGGGGGGGCATGGCATAGGATCCATTTGGATAAGAATTTGAATTTGGATATAGGGCGTGAACCGGGCTGAGAAAATTGCCAGGCCAGGCAGCAAAATTCTCACATTGAAGATGTCTTCTTTGCCGGGTCAGGCAGACAACGGGTTCACTTGGTCCGGACAGATCAATTATAGTGAAAGATGTCATCCCCCCGGGCCCAGGAGACCAGGGGATCAGAAGAAAGCAAACAATCAGCCATGGCATCGCACAGGGTCAGGGTATGGTGCTGAAGCACGGATTCCACAGACAGCTGCTGAAACAGGTCCCGGGCCGCGCCAAAGACAAGGCGCCTGGCCGGAGAAGAGGCAACCCTGGCCCTGTAATCGGCGGAGTCGTATGCTGACCGGCAATCTGCCGCATCAAAGGCGTTCCAGGCCCGGCAGATGCTGGGGCGGGCCTCATACACCGAGCATCTGCCCCCCTCCAGAAAAACACAGGGAAGCACTGTTTTTAGGGTATAGATCTGTTTATCGGTTTTCCCCTGGGTAAGGTCATGGGCCCTGTGAATCCTTTTAACAAGCTCATCCACCTGGGATCTTGAAAATTTTGCGGCAACAAACTCAGCCATGAGCAGGGCCTCCAGCGGGATAACAGAGACCCGGGAATGACAGCATAAAAAACACCCGCTTTTGCAGGCCACCGCTGGACTGTCCCCTGAGGCCTCAAGCTCTGAAATCAGGGTCTGGGAAAACACCAAGGTCTCCCGGAACAGGGGCAGTATGGTATCCGGGCAAATGCCCGCCGCAAGCTTTTCCCGGACAGCATCACTCAGGATCTGCCTGAAGGCCTTGGCCCGCTTGTCTTTCAATACCGTCTCTTTTTAAACGGTTTTTTCTTCTTCTTTCCCCCGGGATCTGCCGGCCTGATCTTGATTGGTTTTTTCTCGATAATCTTTCCGTTCAGGGCCTTGATGGCCTTGTCCGCCTCTGAATTACTGGGCATGTCAACAAACCCGAACCCCTTGGATCTTCCGGAAAACCGGTCATTGATAATCTTGACGGTTTCAACGGTTCCAAAGGCTTCAAACATCTCGCTTATGGCTTTTTCGGTCATCTGGTCTCCCAGGTTTCCGACATAGATATTCATGCATCCTCCTGTGATCCGGTTCCTTCTGCCACGGACAGCACCTTGATACCGAATTCAAGGGTTTTGCCGGCCAGGGGGTGGTTAAAATCGATGGTGGCCATCCCTTCGGACACGTCAATGACCTCTCCGGTCATGGTCTGACCCTGATCGTCATGGGTTTCCACCACAGCCCCCGGCTCCTGAGCATCTTCGGGCAGACGGGACAGATCCACATCCACAACAGCCTCGGAATCTACGCCACCAAAGGCCTCATCCGGCCCCAGGACAACAGTTTTTTCTGCACCGGATTCAAGCCCTTCTAAGGCCTGTTCAATGCCGCTGAGAATCTCGTGCTCCCCCTGGACAAATGACAGGGGCTCACTGTCCTGGCTGGTTTCAACGGGCTCCTCTCCGTCAAAGGACATGGTATATTCTATGGAAACGCTTTTTCCACTGCTTATCTTCATTCAAAGACCTCCTTCATAAAAATTTATGGCCGGCCCACACGGGGTGGGGCCGGCCCGGTTAACCCATTGGTATCAGATATGCCCTGTGCTTGCCATGGCTTTTTTCCTTTTCCACCACAGGAAAAAGCCAGGATGCGCCCCTTATAGGGTTTTTCCATATACACGGTCTTGACCGGTTCCTGCGGGCTCAAGCAAAACCCCAGTTTCTTCATCTGCTTTGAAAACTTGGCACCCAATCCCCTGCCCCCATCAATGATAATCGCCTCGGCACAGCAGCTGGTATGCCGTTGGATAAATGTGGCCAAAAGGGGCACATGCTCAGGCTCATATAAAAGATCGCTGCCGATGATCAGGTCAAATTCACCCAGATCCGATACCTCAGCATCTGCCCACCCGGCACGGACATAGGGAATGGCCCGGCCCTGGTTCAGGGTCGTGTTATAGGAGAGAAACCCCCCGGCTTCAGGATGGCAGTCAGTGGCTGTGATATCTGCAGACCGGCTGTTAAGAACCAGGCTGGCCAGGGCGATGCCGCACCCCACCTCCAGAATTCGCTTGCCTTTGATATCATAGTCAACCATCAGGTGGGCAAGCACCTCTCCGCAAGGCCATATCACGCCGAAAATCGGCCAGGCTGCCGAAGAAATCCCTAGTTTTTCCGCAACACCGCCAGGATCCTCGAATTGACAGGTATCCCGCAGCATCCGGATATGGACATCCAGCGTCCCGAATTCATAGGTCCTGTAACGCAGCCTTATCGGAGGACTCTGTTTTGTCCCATCCGGCAAATCCCTCATGGGACCATCGGCATAAAGGGGGCAAGCAGGCTGCGTATCAAGAGGCAGCCATGGACTGGGACCAGTTAAAAGAACGGTTGTTGCTTGCGGAACGCTGGGGCCGGGAACGACGCGTTGCCGTCCTGGGATTGGGCCCAGGGTTAGACACCGGTGCTGCCTGCGGCACCGCAACGCCCCTTTTGGCCGTCATGGGCTGACCCAATTGTTTTTCAATGCGGGCAGCCATTTTTTCGTCCCCGGGACAGACAAAGGTGTAGGCCTGGCCTGTGCAGTCTGCCCGGCCGGTCCGCCCGGTCCTGTGCGTGTAGGTTTCAAGGGTATCTGGCAGATCATAGTTGATCACATGGGAGATGCCTGAGACATCAATGCCCCTGGCGGCAATATCCGTGGCCACCAGAATGGTGAAGGCGCCAGACCGGAACCCGTCCATGGCCTTTTTCCGCTGGGCCTGGGAAAGATTTCCCTGAAGGGAGGTGGCCTTGAACCCCGCCTTTTTCAACTGAGCGGCCAGGCCTTTGGCCTTGTATTTTGTCCGGGTGAAAACCAGGGTGGTTGTCATGGACTGCTCTCCCAGAAGCTGCTTGAGGGTGGCGGTCCGATCTTGCTTGCCAAGGTTAAACCGGGTATGGGAAATGGCAGCCAACGGGGCCACATGATTCACACGCACACGGGCTGGATTATCCAGAATTTTCCGGGTCAACGTATCAATTTCTTTGGGCATGGTGGCTGAAAAGACAAGAGACTGCCTGGACTGCGGCAGCTTGGCAATGATCCGTTTGATATCGGGGAAAAATCCCATATCCAGCATCTGGTCTGCCTCGTCAAGAACCAGGGTCTCAATGCCACTGAGATTGACCGCCCGGTCATTGAGAAGGTCCAGCAGGCGGCCCGGACAGGCCACGATCAAATCCACCCCCTGTTGAAGGGTTTTGACCTGGGGCGCTTTCCCCACCCCGCCGTAAATGGCCATGCTTTTAAGCCCGGTATGGGCGCCAAGGGAAAGGATATTCTCGTAGATCTGCTCGGCCAGTTCCCGGGTCGGCGCCATGATCAGGCCCCGGGGATTTCGCTGGGGCTTGCCGGCCAGACGCTCAAGCATGGGCAGCACAAAGGCTGCAGTCTTACCAGTACCGGTCTGGGCAAGGCCCAGGACATCCCGGCCTTCCAGAACAGGGGCAATGGCCTGGGCCTGGATGGGGGTGGGTTCGGTATAACCGCAGGCAGCAATGCCCTTAACAATATTGGAATTAAAATTAAACATCTTAAAACTCATGGATACTCCTTTGCATTGACGTACCTGAAAGGCCTAACGCCTTCCGGGTGCGCCGGAAGCCTTTTTTGGGCTGTCCTGATAAAATTTAGGTGTGAAAATAAAAAAGGGGGGGATTGAAGGCGCGTTCGTCCGGCGGGTAACCGAGGGTCGTTTCCGACAAAAGTCTTCTTTTTGGTTTTCACGGTAACAACGTCAGCAGAATGATACGGTAACGGTCGCTGGGTGTCAGGCAACGAGGTCAGCGAAGGACCGTTCTTTAAATGATTTCGTTAGAAGGCCGGTTCCCACTGAAGTGTAATTGGCCAACTATACACCAAATCTGCCAGATTGCAAGATGATTTATTTGCGAATCGAAATTTATCCCTTGACTTTCCTTTGCAACCCTGTATTCTTTAGGCTCTTCGCTTATCAGCGTTGATGTTTCCTCTTAAGGTGTATATCCTTAGATCTACCCTCAAAGTTTGAAGCATATTTTTTTATTTTTTTATTTAGGAGACTGCCAAGATGGCAACAGGTACAGTAAAGTGGTTTAATGACACCAAAGGTTTTGGATTTATCGAACAGGAAGACGGCGAAAAAGACGTTTTTGTCCACCATTCAGGCATCAATGCCGCCGGATTCAAATCACTCAATGAGGGCGATCGCGTATCATTCGACATTGAAGAAGGCCAGAAAGGCCCTGCAGCAGCAAACGTGACCGTACTCTAATCCGTCCTTTTGCCTGTAAATAGTGCCATGCCGCATCTGCGGCATGGCATTTTTTGTTTTCCCCTAGCAGCTCTGGATCATACAGGGTCTGTTCCTGCCAGCCATTCCTCAAAGAAATCTTGACGTGTGTACCTGTTTTCAATAGGTTTAAGAAAAAAATAACCTAATTTTAACCTGCCCTGCGGGGCAAACACAAAAAACGGATTTCGCCTATTATGACACCGGACATGCTCATCGTCTTCGGGTTTCTGATCTTTGTGACACTGCTTTTCATATTTGGTATCGTTCGGGTTGACATGGTGGGACTGCTCATGATGATCCTGCTGCCCCTGTCCGGTGTGATCTCCCCTGCCGATGCCCTCAGCGGTCTCAGTTCCAATGCCGTGGTATCCATCATTGCGGTCATTATCATCGGCGAAGGCCTGGACAAGACCGGGGCCATGAACCACCTGGCCCGGCATATCATCAAGCTGGCCGGCCGGAGTGAAACCCGTATCATGGCCTTTATTGCCGGTACCGTGGCCATCCTGTCCAGCTTCATGCAGAATATCGGGGCAGCCGCCCTGTTCCTGCCGGCCACCAGCAGAATCTGCGGCCAGCTCAACATCCCTGTATCCCGGATTCTCATGCCCATGGGGTTCTGCGCCGTGATCGGCGGATGCCTCTCTCTTGTAGGATCCAGTCCCCTTATTCTGCTGAACGATCTCATGGCGGCCTGGTGGGCCAATAACCCCGGGGCCATGGCAGGCCAGGGTCCTGACCCCTTTGGCCTGTTCAGCGTCACCCCCATCGGCATTGCCCTCATTGCCACGGCCCTGCTCTACTTTATTTTCTTTGGCAAACTGGTCCTGCCCAAAACCCAAGCCAAGGACCCGGACCTGTGCATCCTGAACCAGGATCTGGAGTGCACCTATGGCACGGAAATCCACAACGCCTATGAACTGAAAGTGCCAATGGGCTTTCAGACCCGGCGCCTGGATGAACTGGCCCTAAGACCCCGGTTTCACTCCACCGTCATCTGCATCTGCAAGCGGGGGGCATCTGGTGGCTGGAGACGGGTCAGCGTCCCGGCCAGGCACGACATTGTCGAACCCGGGGATATTGTTGGGATGATCAGCAACAAAGAACATATCAACGATTTGACCCAATCCATGGGCTGGGAACTTTTGCCGGAACTGGACCACATGGCAGAGGTTTTGTCCCCGGACCAGGCCGGGGTTGCCGAGGCCATTGTCTCCCCCCGCTCGGAACTGGTGGGAAAAACCCTGCGCCAGCTGTATTTTCGCAACCGCTTCCAGGTCAATCCCCTGGCCCATTTCCGGCGGGACACCGTGGCCTTTGAAAACATCTCCCAGATCAAACTTCATGCCGGGGATGCCCTGCTGTTGTTTGGCGAATGGGACAAGTTCAATACCCTTCAGCAAAAAAAATGCATGGCCTTCACCCAGCAGATCCGGGAGGTGACCATGCATCCGGAAAAATCAATCTTTGCCTTAGGCTGTCTGGCCCTGGCCCTGTTCCTGGCCCTGGGGCTGAAGGTCCAGCTCTCCATTGCCCTGCTCACCGGAGCCGTGGGCATGATGCTGACCCGGGTACTGACCATAGACGAGGCCTACCAGGGGGTGGACTGGATGACCGTGTTTCTGCTGGCCGGGCTTATCCCCCTGGGGCTGGCCTTTGAAAAAACCGGGGCAGCCCTTTATCTCTCCTCTATAATCACCGGGCATATGGCAGGCGTTTTAACGCCTTTTTTCCTTTTCCTTCTCATTGGCTGCCTGACCTCTTTTTTCACCCTGGTCATCTCCAATGTGGGGGCAGCAGTGCTCATGGTGCCCCTGGCCATGAACATGGCCCTGCAATGCCATGCCGATCCCAGGATGGCTGCCCTGCTTGTGGCCGTGGCAGCCTCCAACACCTTTGCGTTGCCCACCCACCAGGTCAATGCCCTGATCATGCGGCCCGGCGGCTATAAAATCCTTGATTTTATCCGGGCGGGCACCGGCTTAACCCTGTTGTACATTCTAGTGGTCATGTCCATGATGACCCTGTTTTACGGCATCTCCGCCTGATAGGGCAGATAAACGGTGAACCGGGTCCCCTTGCCGGGGGTGGAGACCACACTCATCCGGCCCTTGTGATTATCTGTGATAATGAAATAGGCCACGGATAGTCCCAGGCCTGTGCCCTTGCCCACGGACTTGGTGGTAAAAAAAGGATCAAAGATGCGCTTGCGGACCGATTCAGGCATGCCCGGGCCGTTGTCTGCAATTTCTATCATCACCATCTGGCCAGACATGGAAACGCAAATCTCAAGCCGGGGCGAATCTGTGAGATCCCCGACTTCCTGCATGGCTTCGGCACTGTTTTTAAATATATTAAAGAACACCTGCTGAAGCTTGCTGGCCTCACACAATACCTGGGGCATCCCCTCTTCATAATTTCGCACCACCTCAATGGACCGAAAATCATACTGCTTTTTTAAATCATAGTCGCTGCCGGCCAGCTCCAAAGTCTGGTCCAGGATCTGGGTGATGTCCTGGGGGGCCCTGCCTGTATAGTCCTTTCTGGCAAAGCTGAGCATATTCTGAACGATCTGGCTGGCACGGATGCCGGCCTTATGAATGGATTCAAGCTGGCGGGTAATCCCCCGCTTCTCCATGAACTGCCGGATGGAAGAAAGGGGAATCCCGACCGCCTCTGCCGCTGACAGGCTGGCGGGCATGTCTTCGGAAATCCGCCGAAGCACGACATCGGCATTCTGCATCATGCCGGCCAAAGGATTGTTGATCTCATGGGCCATGCCTGCGGCCAGGCCCCCCATGGACATCATCTTTTCAGACTGGACCACCATCTGCTCCATCTTCACATGCTCGGACACATCGTCGATGCGGATCACCGCGCCGTTAACATATTTTGAGATCAGGGGATACACGGCAATATCCTCGTATCCTTTCACCCCTTCCCGGTTGTGAGGCTGCCGGGTTTTAAGCACCATTTTCTGGGTCTGGATGGTGGTAATAATATCTTCTTTTAACGCAGACAGATTTGGCACGACATTGATAAGATCCTCTCCCACCGCATCCGGGGCTGACGTTCCGGTGATCTCGTAAGCCCGGCTGTTCCACTGGGTAATTGTCAGGGCATCATCCACGGTCACCACCATGCTCGGCATGGAGTTGAGGATATTGTCGATGTAGTCCGTTGTCTGCTTCAGGATGATAGAGGTCTTTTCATGCTGCTGGACTTCGGATTCAAGGGAGACCACTTTTTCGCGCACCGCATCCCTCATGGTCAGCAGGTTGGCGGCCAGGGCCCCGATTTCATCCTGCCGGCTGACGTCAATGGGATAGTCCAGATTGCCGGCAGCAATCATTTCCGACTCATGCTCCAAGGCCTTTAAGGGTCCTGCAAATCGAATCATCAGCACCAGGGCCATCACAGCCCCCAGCACCATATCCAAAACAAAGATCTGGATGACCACCGACCGCTTTAACTCAGCCAGGCGCAGGGTCATCAGCCGGGTGGTGGCGATCAGTTCAAGTTCACCGATTTTTTCCTCCCTGAAAAAAATAGGGGTCTGGATCACCCGGGTCTCACTTGACCGGCCATCCCCAGAGAAATCTTCTGATGCATGGCTCTGGTAGATAGCGCCCTGATCCCGGATAATAATTTTAACGATCTCAGGCTTTTCCAATGCGGCGATACTGATCGCCTGGCAGGTATCGTCATCAAAGTTGAACAGGGCGGTAGACAGGCTGGCAGAAAGTTGAAGCGCCTCGTTCCTGAGTTTTTTTTCCAGATTTTTTTCCAGGGCAAGTGACTGGGTTTTCACCTGAAACACACCAAACCCCATGAGCACCAGAGTGGGAATGCCGATCACAATAAGGCTCAACTGGACTGATAATTTTTTTAGGTTTGAAAAAGTTGTTTGCGCTTTCATCCTGTATTTACCCGGGTTGAAATTAAGCCAAATTACCACAGGTGTGCATAAAAACCAAGCTGCTTTGCCCTGGGCCGGGCCAGGGACTTTAGGGCCGTTCCTGATTGAACTGGGCCGCCTTTGCTGATACAATAGAATCCATGTTTCTTGCTGCCACCCCCCAAGAGCTGAAAACCCGCAACATCCAAAGACCGGACATCATCCTGGTCACTGGAGACGCCTATATCGACTCTCCTTTCATGGGCATCAGCCTGGTGGGACGGGTCCTGGAATCCCATGGGTTTTCCGTGGGCATCATTGCCCAGCCAGACATCAAAAGCGGCAGGGACATCACCCGGCTGGGGGAGCCCCGGCTGTTCTGGGGGGTCTCCGGCGGGGCTGTGGACTCCATGGTGGCCAATTACACCGCCTCAAAAAAGCGGCGGCAGCAGGATGACTACACCCCGGGAGGCAAAAACACCAGACGGCCGGACCGGGCGGTGATTGCCTATGCCAACCTCATACGCCAGCACTTCAAATCCACCGTCCCTATTGTGCTTGGGGGAATTGAGGCAAGCCTGCGGCGCATTGCCCACTATGATTTCTGGTCCAATAAAATCCGGCGGTCCATCCTCTTTGACGCCAAGGCCGATTACCTGCTCTTTGGCATGGCCCACGCCACCGTGGTCCAGCTGGCCCAGACCCTGGACAACTACAGAACAGACCATCCTGAAAAGCTCAAGGGCCGTCTGGCCAAAATTCCGGGCATGGGCTATATTTCCAACAGGCCGGCAGGGATTGAACTTCCCTCTTTTGAGGACGTCACCCGGGACAAATCATTGTACACGGACAGCTTTACCACCTTTTATGCAAACACCGACCCCATGACAGCCGCTCCCATCAGCCAGGCCCACCATGGCCGGTACCTGGTCCTGACCCCGCCGCCTGAACCGTCAACCACAAAAGAGATGGACAGGATCCACGCCCTGTCCTTTACCCGGGACCTGCATCCCCTGGACAGGGCCGCAGGCAAGGTCCGGGCCCTGGAGACCATCCGGTTTTCCATCCCCACCCATTACGGATGCTACGGAGAGTGTAACTTCTGCGCTATCACCGTTCACCAGGGCAGGACCGTATACTGGCGCAGCCAGGCCTCTGTTCTGGCCGAAGCCCGGAAGATGACCCAGGACCCGGACTTTAAGGGGTATATTTTCGATTTGGGCGGCCCCACGGCCAATATGTACGGATATGAATGCACCAAAAAGCTCAAAAAAGGGGCCTGCCTGGACCGCCGCTGCCTCTTCCCTGACATCTGCCCCTCCCTGAAGCCGGACCACGGTCCACAGATGACTCTGTTGTCCGCTCTTGAGCGCCTGCCCGGCGTCAAAAAAGTATTCATCAACTCCGGGATCCGCTACGACCTGATCCTCAACGATCCCAAAAAAGGAACCCCCTACCTTGAAAAACTGGTTCACAACCATGTATCCGGTCAGATGAAGGTGGCCCCGGAGCACAGCGTCCCCCGGGTCCTGTCACTCATGGGCAAGCAGGCGCCAGAAGATTTGCTGACATTCAGGGACATGTTTTACCGCCTGTGTGAGGCCAGCGGAAAACAGCAGTTTCTCACCTATTATCTGATCGCCGCCCATCCCGGGTGCACGGCACAGGACATGAAAGCCCTAAAGCGATTCACCCGGGAAACGCTTAAAGCCGCCCCGGAGCAAGTTCAGATCTTTACCCCCACCCCGTCCACCTTTTCCACCCTCATGTATTACACAAACAAAGACCCCTTTACCCAAACCGATGTGTTTGTTGAAAAGGCGTTGAAACAAAAAGAGCGGCAAAAAAGTCTTGTCACCGCCAAACCCGGCCACTCTGCCAGGCAGGGTGGCCGCGCCGTGTCTCCCTCCAGAGCCAGGCGAACCCAATCCCCCCGCCCCAAGCCAGGACATGGCCGCAAGGGAAAATGAGAGCGTCCCGGCCCAGGGCCAGATAGAAATTGACAGAACCCAGCGAAGATGGTTTAAACAACTTATTTCTCAGAAACGCTGTAAAAGCCACAAACTGCGCAGGAAAATGAGGCACAGGAAAGTCAGCAAAGGGGTTATGTTTAAAAAAGCAAAGCAAAGCAGGGTGTTCCAGGATGTTGTGGAACAGATCCAGGATGCCATCATCAGCGGAAAACTTGCCCCCGGGACCAAGCTGCCGGCCGAGCGGGAACTCAAGGAGATGTTCAATACCAGCCGCGGCACCCTCAGAGAGGCCCTGCGGGTGCTGGAGCAAAAAGGGCTCATCCAAATCAAGCTGGGCGTGGCTGGCGGGGCCATTGTCAAGCAGCTGGACGGGGAACCCATCATGGAGTCTCTGGCTCTGCTCATCCGGTCCGGAGATGTCTCTTTGGATCACCTGGCAGAATTTCGAATCAAAATCGAGGGCAGTGTTGTGGAGATTGCCGCCCTCAGGGCCACCCCTGAGGATATACGCATTATGGAAAGCCTCTACGAAAAGGCCAGCACCTTTTGCGAAGATGAAGACTGGGAAAGCTTTCTTAAGACTGACCAGGCCATGCACACCTATCTTGGCACCATGTCCCGGAACCCGGTATTCCAGTTTCTCCAGCAGAGCATCCACGACAATATCCACAACTATTACCAGGACTACCTGCCCATGAACCGGGAACGGACCATGGAAAACCTGATGGACTTCAAGAAACTCATTACCGCCCTTAAGGCCCATGACAGTGAAACAGCCAGTGACATCATCACCGATCATGTGGCCCGGTTCACCCAGAAGATGAAGCAGATCACCCAGGGCCCTCAGGACGCCTGATCCCCTGCCTTCAACCGCCGCACCACCGATCTCACCCCGTTCATCATGCTCACGTTGAAAAAACAGAACCACTTGATAAAATGGTCCTCTCGCAGGCCCAGACGGTTGAAGATCTGCCTTTCCCCGTCCCCCTGGTAATGGCAGTCTGCAATCTGGCCGCACAGGTTCTCCAAGAAATCCAGCTTGGCCAGGATATGCTTTCGTCCCTTGTTCTGCCTGGGGTTATGGCCGCACAACAGGGTGGAAAACTCCAGTGCCAATACTTTCTTAAGAGAGGCCACCTCTTCAAGCAGATCTTCATCTGACCTGAAAAACTTGATCCGGTCCCCGAGATAGAGATCCCCGGAAAAGAGCACCCCGTGATCAGGCAGGTGGTAGCAGAGATGGTCTTTGCTGTGCCCCGGCGTCGGGACCGGCACCAGGGGGCCCAGCCGTGTTTCAACAGCATCGGGCATGGCCGACAGATCCATGGGGGTGGTCCGGCCCCAGACGATCTTCTGATAGGGAAGCACCGGATACCGGGTCTTGAGCTTGGCCCGGGCCAGGTCATGGCCAAAAGCCTTGGCCCCGGTCTTCCGGCAGATTTGGTCGGCGTTTCCGGAATGATCTTCATGGTGGTGGGTAAGAAAAATCCGGGACACCCCATGGGCCCGGGCCAGGGCCAGAACCTCCGGTTCCATGTGGGACAATCCGGTATCCACCATGGTCCGGCCAAAGATAAAACAGAAGACCGACATCAAAGGGCGCCCCACCGGGGACCATCCCAGCCGATAGCCTGTGATGCCGGCGCAAAATTTATATGGGGTGCACAATCGCATAAGATTGCAATGCGTTAGGCCCGGCTCAGCAAGGCCCTGCCCGCCACCATGTAAACGGCAACGGAAAAAAGGATCAGAGAACCGAACATCTCAACATTCTTGGTTTTAAAAATATAGGCCAGAACCACGATGATGGAAGCAGAGATCAGGAAAAAAATCTGCCTGGGAATCTGTTTGAGAATGACCCGGCCAAAGTGGGCAAACTGGATATGACTGACCATCAGCCCTGTGGAAAGGCCGGAAAACATCCAGAGCCAGGACGGTCCTGCCACCAGGGCCCCCCCCAGGACGATCAGGGCACCGGCCGGGCTGGGCAGGCCGTTGAACACCCCTTCTGGCAAGTCCGTCCGTTGCTTGTCCCTGGCCACAAATCGGACCAGGCGAAATCCAACAGCCAGAATAAAAACACTGGCAAAGCCCCAGGCCAGGCTGCCCCCCCTCTGGATGATCACATAGGCCGGGGCCAGGCCGAAGCTGACAAAGTCGGCAATATCATCCAGATAGGGGCCGTATTTGGTGCCCCCGTGCTTGAGGGCCATGCGCCCGTCAAAAAGATCAAAGAGCTGGCCCATGATAATGATACAGATGGCCCAGGCAAAATAAAGGTTGTGGGTAAGGATCAGACTGGTCACACCGCAGCAGAAGTTCAGGCCGGACAGAATATCCGCATAAAGACGATTGGGAACAAATTTAAAGAGCATGGAGGCTGATGAGAGGATCAGGCATCCCAGAAGAATACCGTTGGCAATGTTGATCATGCCTGGATTGGCATCCATGAGGGCGCAGAGGATGACCAGGCCGAAACAGATAATGGCCTTGATCTTGCCAAAGTTGTTGGCTGCTCCGGAAAACTTCATCAAAGAGAGGATGTGCCGGGCAAAAAACTGCCCCAAAAGCTCCACCGCCACCAGGGCCCAGACCATTTTCAAATCAATGATGCCGGCATAGGCAAACCCGATCATAGGGGGCAGATAGGTCAGCTTGTCGCAGAGGGGGTCCAGCCATTCCCCCCAGGTGGTGCCAAGGTCACAGGCTCTGGCCACCATGCCGTCCACACCGTCCAGAACAGCGGCAAAGGTAAAAATAAAAATCGACGTGACCTGATAGGCGGTAAAAAAGTACAGCAAAAACCCCAGCACAGCCAGGGCTGTCCGCCAATAGCAGATGGCGTTGGGATGCATCAGCCAAAGATGGGCCATTACAAATTCCTTCATGGCCTCTTTTTTCAGGGTCACGGAGAACCCGAGGAAAACAATGGCGCTCAGGGCACCGGACGCGGCAATCACCAGAACTCTTTCCATAACCTGTCCCAATTGACGACGGTTTTAGCTAAGGCCCGGGCAGGGCCTGACATCATTATTGGGCCCTATCTACCACGTTGAAGCCCATTCGTCCATATTCTGTAAAAGGAATCTCTATGCCAGGCCTGCCTCAGCATTTTCAATTGCCCACCATTGAGGGGCTCAGGCCGGCCGGTTTGAATCCCGTGAAGGCCCTTTTCTGCCCTGAAAATTTGGCTTGAAAAATTTACTCTTCCGCCATAAAGTAACCTGATTAAATACCCAATCAGATCCTAAGGAGTGCCCATGGCAGAGATCATCCCCCCCATTGACAAAGAGATTGTAAAACACCAAATCACCACCTCGGGCCTGCCTTCGGTGGGCCTGGCCTCTATCCGGGAGTTGAACCGTATCGTCAACAATATTGAGGCTGCCTCGGGCCAGTCCTTTATCCGTATGGAAATGGGGGTGCCGGGACTGGCCCCGCCAAAAATCGCCGTAACTGGGGAAATTGATGCCCTGAAACAAGGGGTGGGATCCAAATACCCCCCCTTTGACGGGATTCCCGAACTGAAACAGGAAATCTCAGCCTTTGTTAAAAATTACATGGACCAAGAGATTCATCCGGCATCCTGCTTTCCCACAGTGGGCGCCATGCAGGGATGCTTCATGGCCATGATGTGCACCACCCGGCGCACAAAGGGAAAAGACAAACTGCTCTTCATCGATCCTGGATTCCCGGTGAACAAAAACCAGGCCCGGATCCTGGGAGTATCTTATGAGAATTTCGATGTCTATGAATTCAGGGGGGACAAACTGCGAAACAAGCTGGCCTCCTATCTTGAAAAGGGGGATATTGCCGCCATCATGTACTCCAACCCCAACAACCCGGCCTGGATCTGCTTTACTGAAGCGGAACTGGCGGTGATCGGGGAACTGGCCACGACCTATGACTGCATCGTATTGGAGGATCTGGCCTACTTTGGCATGGACTTTCGAAAGGATTACTCTGCCCCGGGCAAGGCCCCTTTTATTCCCACAGTGGCCAAGTACACAGACAACTATATTCTGCTGATTTCCAGTTCCAAGTCTTTTTCCCTTGCCGGCCAGCGCATCGGCATGACCGCTATCCCGGACAGGCTGTTCAACGCCACTGGAGACAATCTTCAGCAATGGTTCAACACGGACAACTTTGGCTATGCCTATATTTTCGGGGCCATGTATGCCATCAGCTCCGGGGTGTCCCACTCCAACCAATACGGGCTTTTGGCCCTGCTCCGGGCCGTGAACAAAGGAGAGTACAACTTTGTCGACGCGGTAAAAGAATACGGGGACCGGGCCGCTGCCATGAAAAAGGCTTTTACGGACAACGGGTTTTACATTGTCTATGACATGGATGATACCCAAAAAATTGCCGACGGCTTCTACTTCACTGTTGCCTATGAGGGATTCACCGGGGAAGAACTGGTAGAGGAACTGCTCTATTACGGCATCTCTGCCATCTCCCTGACCACCACGGGCAGCGACCGCCACGAGGGACTCAGGGCCTGTGTCTCCCTCACTGGAAAAGAGCGGTTTGCCGAACTTTCCCATCGGCTGAACCGCTTTGCCGCAGACCATCCCAAAGGATCGAAATTTAAACTCATCCACGCCTGAGGCCCTGTATTTCAAACAAGGCCGGTGACGAGGAATTTAAAAAAACCGCCTGATGGAAAGGGTGCCCTTGTTATTGACTGTGAATCAGGCGGGACTTGGTCTTTCGCCTCACCACAATCCTCAGCGGGCCGGGGGGGTCTGCCTCAAACGATACAGGCACCTGAGTGCTGGCATACAGCAGCCGTTTATAATGGCGGATCACGGCTGCCACCCGGTTCATGGTGCCAGCACACCTGCCCGCCTTAACCTGCATCCCATCCCCTGTCATCTCCGCCTGCCTTTTTTGGGGTAAACTTGAAATCCTCATGGGGCAGTCTTACCCCTGTCCCTGTCATTCGTCAAGCCTGCAATAAAACCTGTATAAAGCCCCCTTTCGACTGTCTCTACCCCGGCGC
>Ga0102943_1000056_pt1 | contig 69438 bp, 56 predicted proteins | sample SalPonC_black_MG_FD_78174 | JGI IMG/M metagenome (GOLD analysis project Ga0102943, IMG submission 78174) | Salt pond soil microbial communities from South San Francisco under conditions of wetland restoration - Salt Pond MetaG... | ecosystem: Environmental > Aquatic > Marine > Intertidal zone >...
AAAACCCTCCCCATCATGAATAACTACCAATTTGAAAGAGCCGCCCGCCGTCGTCGCTCTAAAGCGATGATGCTTACGGTGTTGATTTATCTCCTTCTGCTCGCAGGTATCGCATATTCCGGCAATGTAAAGCTTTCCGAAATACTTCCCGACAAAATCCAGCAAATGATAGGCGTGGACGCTCCGGCCGAAGAGGCGGTACAACCGAAGCCTTAATCCGGGTTAAGTTTTTAAAGCCATGCCGGTAATAAAACGAACTTCGAATCCTGTTCTTTCTCAGAACAACCCGTGCAGCTCCGCACTCACCAGGTTCACCACTTTACCCAGATCTTCCGGGTTGCTTTCGAAGTCGATCTCATCGGAGCTGATGACTAGCAGGCGACCATCCTTGTAGTCGTTGATCCAGTTTTCGTAGCGCTCGTTGAGCCGTTTGAGATACTCCAGGCTCATGCTGCCCTCGTATTCGCGTCCCCGCATCTGTATGTGTGATACCAGGGTGGGTATACTGGCCCGCAGGTAAATGAGCAGGTCCGGAGGCCGGATCTGGGAAGACATGGTATGGAAGAGCTCAAAATAGTTGTTGAAGTCGCGGGTTGACATCAGCCCCATGTCGTGTAGGTTGGGAGCAAAGATGTAAGCGTCTTCATAGATGGTGCGGTCCTGGACCACGGTTTTATCCCCGTTGAGGATATTGAGGATTTGCTGATAGCGACTGTTGAGAAAGTAGATTTGCAGGTTGAAGGCCCAGCGCTGCATATCGTTGTAAAAATCGCTGAGGTAGGGATTGTTATCCGTTGACTCATAATGAACTTCCCAGCCGAAATGTTTTCCCAGCTTAGTCGTTAGCGTAGTTTTTCCCGCGCCGATGTTACCAGCGATAGCAACGTGCTTGATCTGAGGAGGAGTCTTCTCCGGACCCATGTATAGTATGTTTATTTTGTGCTTTAAAAAACGAAACGAAAATACAATTCCTTTCGGTATTACAATAAATAATGAGCAAAGTCCGGACTTTTTTAAAAAAGTTCAATTTCTGAAAGGAAGCCAAGCGGCTCATTGTAAAGTTATTATCTTTGATCGACTATTAGACGAGAAAATACCTACGAACTTCTAATAATTTGCTATGCAGATAGACAAGCTGTTAATTTCACGGCTCGAAGAATTAGCCCGGCTGGAGCTTTCCGAAGCGGAACGTGAAGCGTTGCGCCAGGATCTCAACCGCATTCTGGAGATGGTGGAAAAATTACAGGAGTTAGACCTCGAAAATGTAGAACCCCTCGTACATGTTGGGGAGGAGGTCAACATCTGGCGCCGCGACGCCGTTAAAGGGCAGGTCAGCCGTGAGGCGGCGCTCCGAAATGCACCCGATAGCGACGGGGTCTTCTTCCGGGTACCCAAAGTGATCGATTTGTAGAATCAGAACAAGCAACCTACTCACGCCGTATGGAAAAACCAGTTATCTCCGTCAAGGAATTGAGAAAGATTTACATCATGGGGACTACGGAAGTCCGCGCACTGCAGTCCATTACTCTGGATATTGAGCGCAATGAGTACGTCGCCCTTATGGGGCCCTCCGGTTCGGGCAAATCCACCCTGATGAACCTCATCGGCTGCCTCGATACGCCCAGCAGTGGAGAATACTGGCTCAACAACATCAACGTGAGTACCATGACGGATGCAGAGCTGGCCGAAGTGCGTAATAAGGAAATCGGATTCGTTTTCCAGACTTTCAACCTGCTGCCGCGTTTGTCGGCGCTGGATAATGTCGCACTTCCCCTCGTTTACGGTGGGGTAAGCCGAAGCCGCCGCACCGAACGCGCCCGCGAAGTGCTGACTTCCGTCGGCCTCGGTGATCGCGTCGATCACAAACCCAATGAATTGTCCGGCGGCCAGCGGCAACGCGTCGCTATTGCCCGTGCGCTGGTCAACGACCCATCCATCATTCTGGCCGATGAACCCACCGGTAACCTGGACACCAAAACTTCCATCGAAATCATGGGGATCTTTGAAGAGATCCACAAAAACGGAAATACGGTGATCCTTGTAACCCACGAGCCCGATATTGCCGAACACGCCCATCGCATCGTCCGCCTTCGCGACGGACTGGTCGAAAGCGACATCCGCAATGAAAATGTGGTCAGCGCCTTCGATCCCGAGCACCGGTACAACGCTTAGAACGTGATCCTTAGTCCAGCATCGTTAAAAGCGCTATGACCAGGCCGGTGATCATAGCCAGCAGTTTCTTCCAGGAAATTTGGTGCTGTCTGTCCCCTTCCGCTTCAAAGAGAATAGTCGTGGAAATGTGTAAAAAAGAACCGACCACAATCGCCATGATGCGTTGCAGGGCGACCGGATTGACGATAAACTGCTCGCCCAGGAAAGCACCCAGCGGAGACATCAGGGAGAAGATCACCAGACTGATCATGACAAAAGCCCGGCTGTAATCACTTTGCGACAGCAGTATGCCGAGCGCGAAGGCCGCCGGCGCTTTGTGTAAAATGATGCCGTACAGCAAATGGTTGATTTCCCCTCCGTGTTCGTGCATATGCGGATACCCGCTCAGGGGCATACCTTCAATGAAAGAGTGCAGACACAAGCCGATGAGAATCTGTATGCCGTATCCCGCTTTGGCATGTGCGTGGGCGTGTATGTGACCGTGTTCTACACCCCGGGAGAGTTGTTCAAGGATTATCTGGATGAAGAAACCGAGCAACAACCAGAGCCCCATGAGGCTATGATCTCCGGCAAAAATTCCCGGAAGCAGATGAAGCGCGGCGATACTTAGAATGTAGGCGCCGCTGAAAGAGAGAAGCAGGCGCAGGACCAGCGGTTGCTGCTGCCGGATGTAGAGCGCAATACCACCGCCAAGTAGCACTGAAGAGAAAAGCAATACATATTCCCAAATCGTCATCGAAGGTAGTTAGGCCGAGAGTTTGAATCGATCCAGACGAAGGTAAACTTTTGCCGTCAAATAGCCAATAAGCAACCCGATCACAGCGCCGCCGATCACATCCAGCGGATAATGCACCCCTACATACACCTGGGCATAGGCAATAGAGGCAGCCCATAACAGGAAAATCCAGCGGGACCACGGGTAAAAAATCCCCAGGGTCATACTCAGGAAAGTCGCCACCGCAAAGTGATTGCTGGCATGGGAAGAAGTAAAGCTGTAAGCCTTTCCGCAGCCCACCAGCAGCTTGACCTCATCCTTCATCTCAATATCGTTACAGGGACGGACGCGCTGTACGTTTTTCTTGACCACCTTGCTGCTGATCGTGTCGGCCAGGGTAACCGTCAGGGCGACGGCCAGTAGAAAATAAATAGCCCTGATCCGGAATTTCCAAACGACAAAAGCCGTCAGCAGAAGGTAGAAAGGAATCCAGAACTTCTTATTCCGCCAATATGGTAAAATAGCATCCAGCCAGGGATGATGCCATTCCCCGTTGATCAGATGAAACAGGTATTCGTCGAATTGAAGTATTTCTGTCATGGTGCGTGGGCTACCAGGATTAACCTGGGACTGTTTTTTTCATCAAAAGCATGGAGCTGATAATCGCCGTAGCTCCGGTCGATTACCAGGCCGGCCTGCTGGAACAGACGCTTAAAGTCTTCGTACCAGAAAAGCCGGACGCTTTCGCGAAAGAAGTAACTGCGTCCTGCTTCCTCAAAGTTAATGGTTTTGACGACGCGCTGCCCCTCGATTTGTTTGTCGATTTCAAACCGTATGCCCTCTACCTGCTTGGTTTCGGACCCGGTCAGGTTGTCGATAACGTATTGGGCATTAAAAAAGTCAAGGACGAAAATGCCTCCCGCTTTCAGGCCACGTGTGACATTGCGCAGGGTTCTCAGGTCGTCTTTCTCCGATTCGAAATAACCAAAGCTGGTAAAAAAATTAAAAACGCAATCGTAGTAATTGACCCGAAAAAGATGGCGCATATCGTGCGTATAAAAGGAAAGCCTTTCATTTTCAAACTGCCGGGCATATTCAATACTGCGCGTGGAGAGATCTATCCCTGTCACCTCAAAGCCTTTATCGGCCAGGTAGCGGGAATAGCGGCCTTTGCCACAGGCCAGGTCCATTACCCGGGCGCCAGGAGTAGGTTGCAACGCTTCCAGGAGCCGGTCGATAAACTGCCTGGCTTCCTCCTTATCGCGATACTGATAGAGGCGATGGTAATAGGGAGAGTCGAACCACTGCTCGTACCATTTCCGGTCAGGTTTGTTTGTCGGTTGATTCACTTGCCGCATGATGGCGCAAATATACCGCATTTTCCGGGTAACAAAAGCGCTCACGGATGATGACATTTAAATTGACGACCTGAAGCTGAGCTCGGAAGAAGCCGGCTTCGGCGAAATGAGGAAAGTTTAAACCACTTCCTGATTATACCGGCAAGACCCCGGCAATTTTATATTTTTGCAAAAACCAAATACGCTATGACACTGATTAAATCTATTTCCGGCATCCGGGGCACCATCGGCGGGAAAGCTGGTGACAATCTCACTCCGCAGGATATTGTGGAAAGCACTGCGGCTTTCGGCTACCACCTGCTTCAGCAGGGGGCGGCGCCCAAGGTAGTGCTTGGGCGGGACGGACGCATCTCCGGGCCGATGGTCAGCCGCCTGGTAGCCAACACCCTGGTCGGCTTGGGAATTGACGTCATCGATCTCGGTCTTTCTACCACTCCGACGGTGGAAATGGCGGTACCGGCCGAATCGGCGGGCGCGGGTATTATCATCACGGCAAGCCATAATCCCAAGCATTGGAATGCGCTGAAGTTTCTCAACGAGCGCGGGGAGTTTATCTCGGCGGAAACGGGTGAAACCCTGCTCCGGCTCATCGATTCGGGCGATATCACCTATTCGGAAGTTGACCGCCTGGGGCGCTATCGCAAGAAGGAAGGGCATCTGCAAAAACATATCGATCAGATCCTGGCCCTGCCCCTGGTAGATGCCGAAGCGGTTGCCGGAAAGCAATACAAAGTAGTGGTGGATGCCATCAACTCTACCGGTGCGCTGGCATTGCCGCCGCTGCTGGAGGCTATGGGGGTGAAGACGGTGCTGATCAACGGCGAGGTCAACGGTGAATTTGCTCACAATCCCGAACCGCTGCCCGAGCACCTGATTCAACTAGCGGAAAAAGTAGTAGCCGAGGGCGCCGACCTGGGGATCTCCGTGGATCCCGATGTGGACCGCCTGGCCCTTGTTTGTGAAGACGGGCAGCTGTTCGGCGAAGAATATACCCTGGTTGCTGTAGCCGATTACGTGCTGCAGCACAAAAAAGGAGATACGGTTTCGAATCTTTCCTCCACGCGGGCCCTGCGCGACGTGACCCGGCGGCACGGCGGCAAGTATCACGCCAGCGCAGTGGGAGAAGTTAATGTCGTAAATAAGATGAAGACCGTGAATGCGGTGATCGGCGGGGAAGGCAACGGCGGCATCATCGTTCCCGAGTTGCACTACGGCCGGGATGCCATGGTAGGCGTAGCCCTGTTCTTGTCGCATTTGGCGAAAGCCGGAAAAACAACGACGGAACTCCGCGCTACTTATCCGCATTACCATATGGTGAAGGACCGCATTGACCTGACGCCGGATATCGACCTGGAACACGTGCTTATGCAACTGCGGGAAAAATACGCGCACGAAGAACTTACAGTAGTGGACGGCGTGAAAATCGATTTCCCGGATAAATGGGTGCATCTGCGCAAATCGAATACGGAACCGATCATCCGGGTCTACGCGGAGGCAGAATCGGCATCAGAAGCCGCGGCTCTCGTGGAAAGAATGAAGGGGGAAGTGGAAATGCTGATCGCTTAGCAGCGCCTCCGAAGCAATGTGGGATAAGCAAAGTGATCATTTCACAGGGTGAACACCCGGTATTGCCCGGTGATGAACCGCACACAAGGCCTATACTCAAATTCGTATCTTCATCATGCTTAAATAAGGTATTAATCAAAACCGGTATAAGATGGACATTACAGCCCAAACCAAAGCGAATCAGTTAGAATCTTATTTTGAGCCCTTTCGCAGCAATGTAATCGGGGCGGACCAGACTTTCCGTACGCCCTTCGGCGAAAAAAAGATCATCTATGCCGATTGGACGGCGAGTGGACGGCTGTACCGGCCTATCGAAGAGTGCCTTATCAACGAACTCGGGCCCTTTGTCGGCAATACCCATACCGAGACAACCGTTACGGGGCGTGCGATGACCATGGCTTACCATGAAGCCAAGAACCTGATCAAGCGCCACCTGGGCGCCCGGCCCAAAGATGTGCTGATCTCCTCCAATTCGGGAATGACCGGCGTGGTGAATAAGTTTCAACGCATACTGGGCCTGAAAGTACACGAAAAATTCCACCGTATGGTGCGCCTGCCCGAGGCCGAGCGGCCGGTAATTTTTGTCAGCCATATGGAACACCATTCCAATCAGACTTCCTGGCTGGAAACCCTGGCCGATGTGCTGGTCATTCGTCCTGATTATAACGGCCTGATGGATCTGCAGCACCTTGTAGAATTGCTGGAAGAGTACAAAGGCCGCAAGACGAAGATCGCCGCCGTCACTTCCTGTTCCAACGTCACAGGGATCATGACCCCTTACCATGAAGTGGCGGAGATCATGCATCAGCACGGCGGCCTTTGTTTTGTCGACTTCGCCGCTTCGGCCCCCTACATCGATATCAATATGCGCCCGGAAAACGAGCTACAGCACTTGGATGCGCTTTATTTCTCCCCTCACAAATTTCTGGGCGGCCCCGGTTCGACGGGTATCCTCGTTTTTGATCCCAAATTATATACCAACCGCGTGCCTGACAACCCCGGCGGTGGAACGGTCGACTGGACCAACCCCTGGGGAGGGCACAAATACCTCGAAGAGATCGAGGCGCGTGAAGACGGCGGTACGCCGGCTTTCCTGCAAACGATGAAAGTGGCGATGGCTATACAGCTCAAGGAGAAGATGGGCGTGGAACAAATCCGGCACCGCGAGGATGAAATACTGAATATCCTCTGGGAGCGCTTCGACAGGCTGCCGAATCTGCATGTTTTGGCGGATAGTGTCCGGGGAAGGCTGGGTATTATTTCTTTCTACATCGAAGACCTGCACTACAACCTCGGCGTCAAATTGCTCAATGATCGATTCGGCATACAGGTGCGGGGCGGTTGTTCCTGTGCGGGCACCTACGGACACTATCTCCTCCACGTATCCCGTGAAATCTCCCGGTCGATTACCGACGCCATTGACCACGGCGACTTATCGGCCAAGCCCGGCTGGATCCGCCTGTCTATCCATCCGGTCATGACCAACGAGGAAATCCACTACATTGCCGACGCCATCACCGGCCTTTGCAACCATCACCGGGAGTGGGCTGTTGATTATGAATACAATGTTCATATCAACGAATTCTCCTACAAGCACGAAGAGGGGATAGAGCAAAAACTGGTGGACAGTTGGTTTGAAAAAATATAAATACACCGGGTGAATGCAGCGCCCGGCAAGCTCTGAACCGACAAAACGGCAGCATACCGAAAAGAACTATTATGAAACGGGTATACCTAGACAATGCGGCAACGACTCCCATGGCGGAAGAAGTCATCGAGATGATGAATACGACCATGCGGCAGCAGTTTGGCAATCCTTCTTCTATTCACGCGGAGGGGCGGGCTGCCCGCGCAGCGATCGAACAGGCGCGTAAGACGGTAGCCCAGCACCTGGGTGCCTCCATAGGCGAAATTTTCTTTACCTCCGGTGGCACCGAGTCTAACAACATGGCTTTAAAAGGAGCGGTGCGCGACCTTGGCGTTCAGCGTATTATCAGCTCCCGAACGGAACATCACTGTATCCTGCACTCGCTGGACAGCTTGCACCGGTACCAGCAGGTGGAAACCGCTTTTGTCCATCAGGATGATCGCGGAAGAATAGGGCTGGACCATCTCCGGGAATTACTCGCAGGCAGCGATAAGAAGACACTCGTCTCCCTGATGCACGCCAATAATGAGATCGGCACCATGATCGATCTTGAGCAAGTGTCGGCTATTTGTGAGGAGTACGGCGCTTTGTTCCACTCCGATACGGTGCAAACCGTGGGTTATTACCCGATAGATGTATCAAAGACACGCATCAATTTCCTGTCGGGCGCCGCACACAAGTTTCACGGTCCTAAGGGCGTGGGTTTTATTTACATCAATGGCGACAATATTCTCCGACCCTTTATCGACGGGGGAGCTCAGGAACGCAATATGAGAGGCGGAACGGAAAATATCTACGGCATCATGGGGCTGGCGAAAGCGCTGGACCTGGCCTGCGAAAATATGAGCGAACGCCGAGGCCACATCCAATCGCTGCGGCAGTATATGTTGGATCATCTTCAAACCCATTTTGAGGATCTTACCTTCAATGGAGACTGGGACGGACACAGCCAGTACAAACTGCTCAGTGTGGCTTTCCCGCCTTCTCCCAAAGCCGATATGATCCTGCTCAACCTGGATATTGCAGGGGTGAGCGTCAGCGGAGGCAGCGCCTGCTCTTCCGGCGCCGATGCCGGCTCCCATGTCCTGGATGCCATAGAGGCCGATCCCGACCGGAAGACAATCCGTTTTTCCTTATCCTACCGGAATACAAAGGAGGATATCGATTTTGCCATTGAGAAACTGAAATCGATTCTGCCGGTGCGGAGCAAAAGTGGAATCAGAAATTAGAGGCGCTTCCTCCGGCACGACTAGTGCCGGAGGCACTAGTTTGCGAACGGCGAATAGCGAACCGGGTCTCCCTCATTCCTTAATCCCTACCTGATCCAATGCAAATGCATACTGCATGGCCGTTTCCACGAATCGGCGGAAGCGGCCGGAAGCGCCGCCGTGGCCGGCTTCCAAATTGGTGTGCAGCAGCAGTACGTTGTCATCCGTTTTCAGCTCTCTCAGCTTAGCGACCCACTTGGCGGGTTCCCAGTACTGTACCTGACTGTCGTGCAGCCCGGTGGTGACCAGCATGGCGGGATAATCCTTTGCCTCTACATTGTCGTAGGGGGAGTAGGACTTGATATATTCATAGTACTTTTTTTTATTCGGATTACCCCACTCGTCGTATTCACCGGTAGTGAGGGGGATGCTGTCGTCGAGCATGGTTGTGACAACGTCGACGAAGGGAACGGCGGCCAGCATTCCGCGCCAGAGATCGGGGCGCATATTGGCCACGGCGCCGACGAGCAGTCCGCCCGCACTGCCGCCCATGGCGAAGAGCCGGTCGGTGGAGGTATACTTTTCCTCAAGCAGGTATTCGGCGCAGTCGATAAAGTCGTAAAAGGTGTTTTTCTTATTCAGCAATTTGCCTTCCTCATACCAGTGGCGGCCCAGTTCTTCACCGCCGCGGATATGGGCGATGGCGAAGACGAAGCCCCGGTCGAGGAGGCTGAGGCGGGCGAAGCTGAAGTAAGGGTCCATACTGTGGCCGTAGGATCCGTAGCCGTAAAGGACGAGCGGCGCGCTGCCGTCTCGCTCAAAGCCTTTGTGGTACACCAGAGAGATGGGGACCTGAGCGCCATCGCGGGCCGTGGCGTGCAGGCGTTCGGTGTGGTAATTGTCCTGCTCAAAGCCCCCGAGTACCTCCTGCTGTTTGAGTAGCTTAAATGTGCGGCGGTGCATATTGTAATCGTAAGTGCTATTGGGCGTCGTCATCGACTGGTAGCCGATGCGCAGCTGGCTGGTATTGAACTCGGGATTAACGGAGGTATAAGCCAGATAGGCCTCCTCTTCGAAGTCGATGTAGTGCTCTTCCCCTTCCCAGGGGCGTACGCGCAGCTGGGTAATTCCCTCGCGACGTTCTGAGAGCACCAGGAAATCTCTGAAAATGTCCAGGTCTTCCAGCAAGACAGCTTTGCGGTGGGGAATGAGCTCTCTCCAGTTTTCTTTTTCTGTTTGGTGCACACTGGTTTCCATGAGGCGGAAGTTCCGGGCCTGCCAGTTGGTTCGGATATAGAATTTATCCTCGTAGTGGGCGATCTCGTATTCGTGACCCCGTTCGCGGGGCTGGATGAGATGGAAGTCACCGCTGGGCATATCGGCCCGCAGCACGCGGTATTCCTGCGACATGTTGGCGTAGGAGCCGATGATAATGTATTGTTTGGATTTGCTTTTATAGACAAAAGTGAGAAAGGTTTCATCTTCCTCCAGGAATACTGCTGCATCTTCCCTGACCGGATCGCCCAGGCGGTGACGCATGACTTTGTATCCGCGCAGCGTGGTTTCGTCCCGCAAAGTGTAGAAAACTGTTTCATTGTCATTGGCCCAGGCGGCGTTGCCGGTGGTATTGGGAATCTGATCCTCGAGCATTTCCCCGGTTTCCAGGTTTTTGAATCGAAGCGTGTAGATGCGCCGGCTCACGGTGTCTTCGCCGAAGGCCAGTAAGCGGTTATCGGGGCTTACCTCCCGGCCGCCGATCTGGTAATAGCTGTGCGGCTCGGCCAGCTCATTGGCGTTGAGCATGATTTCCTCTTCGGCCTCCAGGCTTCCTTTTTTTCGCGCGTAGATGGGATATTCTTTGCCCTCTTCATAACGGGTGAGGTAGTAATAGTCATTTTCCCGATAGGGTACCGACTGGTCTTCCTGCTTGATACGTCCGGTAATTTCCTTGTACAGTTTTTCCTGCAGGTCCTCGGTGTGTTGGAGTTGGGCTTTGGTGTAGGCGTTTTCGGCTTCCAGGTATTTGATGACTTCCGGATCATTCCGGTCATTGAGCCAGTAATAGGGATCAATCCGAACATCGCCATGGGCAATCAGTTCTTTGGGATGTTTGGGAGCCCGCGGCGCTTCGGTATTTTTTCGCTTGTTCATAAACGCTTATGTTAGTAGGTTTTTTTTTGCTAATCTGGAGAAAATAACATAAAAACAATTAGCTCTGTTTACCTTTCGGTCAATTAAGAAGGAACAGATGGAAAAACGAAATGCACTTTTGCCTTTACACACAGAACGGAAAATTCCCTTACCGGTTGGGGTGATATTGCTGAAAATGGCTTACATTCCCGGTGCTTCAACACATACTTTACCGGCTAGATGCAGCTGAAAACATCATACAAACAGATTCTTTCCATTTCTCTTCCGATTATGCTGGGCAGCGCTGCGCAGAATGTCATTGCCTTGAGCGACAGCGTCTTTCTTTATCATCTAAGCGAAGAGGATTTTGCCAGTATTGGGTTTGTGGGCGTTTTTTATCTGGTTATTGCCGCCATCGGTTACGGTTTTTCGCGGGGCGGGCAAATCATGATCGCCCGGCGTATGGGAGAGCGCAACCCGCAAGAGATCGGTCGCACCTTTTACGCCATGTTCTACTTCGAGATCGGGCTGGCCGTGTTTATGTTTCTGTTCATGCAGTACGGCTGTTACTACTTTTTCTCGCTTATCGTGGATTCCAATGTGGTGTTCGAAAAGAGCCTGGAGTATCTCGAATACCGCTCCTGGGGAGTATTTTTCAGCTATACCGGTGTGGCGATCATCGCACTGTACACCGGTGTAGCCCGTACTTCCTTTATCATTATCGATACCATCATTCTGGCCATCGTTAATATTACGCTGGATTATGTGCTCATCTTTGGTCACTGGGGCTTCCCCTCTATGGGGATTGGCGGCGCCGGGCTGGCCAGCACCACGGCGGAGATCGTCGCGTTTATTGTCTTCGTAGGCTATATTTTCTTTGACAAGGAGGCGCGCTCTTACCAGTTGTTTCAATTGCCGAAATTCGATCTCAAGCTCATCCGGCAGATTTACCGCTTATCCTTTCCGATCGTCGCGCAGGCATTTGTCGGACTGGGTAGCTGGTTTGTCTTTTTCGGAATTGTAGAAAACCTGGGAGAACGGGAGCTGGCGATTACCAATCTGGTCCGGATGGTTTACCTGGTTCTTTCCATTCCTTGCTGGGGCTTTTCGGCAGGCGTCAATACACTGGTCAGTAATTTCATCGGGCAACGAAAGCGCATGGCGGTCATCCCCATCGTCTGGAAAACGGCCAGGATCTCCTGGTTGGCAACTATGCTGTTAACGCTTCCCGTTGTTCTCTTTCCGCAGCAAATGCTCTATCCCTTGCTGGGCAGCCAGGATATGTCGCTCATCACCGATGCACAGCCCATCTTTTATGTGTTGGCAGGCATCCTCACCGTTTTCTCCCTTGGCGCCATTTTCTTCAACGGCCTGGTCGGCACCGGCGCCACCTACGAAGGGCTGAAACTACAGACCTGGTGCACGGCGGGCTATCTGCTCTACATTTACATCGTAGTCAATTGGACCACCGGCGGACTGGTCTGGGCCTGGGCTTCCGAGATCCTTTACTGGTCGGCTATGCTGGGCTTGTCGGTCTATTACCTGCGTTCGCAAGTGTGGCACCGGTTGAAGGTGTGAATTGGGTACCGGGAGTAATACGCTCCTCGCTTTTCGCGGTTTGCTATTTGCAGCCCGGCCCGCTCCGCTCAGGGCTGTTCAATCCAGAATGGCAAGGCACTGACCGGGTAGCTCCGCTAAAGCTGCCAACACCGACCAGGCGCTTTGTCCGGACTTTTACGCCAATCAGCAACTTTTCAATCCTCCAGCTTTCCCAAGCCCTCTTTCATCCGGCGTATCGCTTCCTTGAGTTCCGCTTCCGAAGCTGCATAAGAAAGGCGGAAGCAGTTGTCGGCTCCGAAGGCGGAGCCGGCGACAGTGGCTACGTGGGACTGGTGGAGCAGGTACTCACAGAACTCGTCAGAATTCCGGATGCTGTTTTCGCCATAGCTTTTACCAAAGAAATCGCTGATATCCGGGAAGATATAGAAAGCGCCCTGCGGCTGGTTGACCTTCATACCGGGAATCTGGTTGAGCCCTTCGATGACCAGATCGCGGCGCTTCAGGAAGGCCTTGCACATGTTATGGGTAGGGGTCATATCGCCAAGCAGGGCTTCGGCGCCGGCTTTCTGTCCGAAGGCGTTGGCGCCCGAGGTGAATTGCCCCTGAATTTTACCACAGGCCTGAGCCAGCCATTTGGGCGCGCCCATAAAGCCGAGGCGCCAGCCGGTCATAGCAAATCCTTTAGAAAAGCCGTTGACGGTGACGGTGCGGTCTTTCACACTATCGAGGGCACCGATGCTGGCGTGTCGGCCGGTGAAGTTGATGTATTCGTAAATTTCATCAGAGACGATATAGATGTTGTCGCGTCGGGCGATGACCTCAGCGATGGCTTTCAGTTCGTCCTCGGTATACACAGAACCGGTGGGGTTGCAGGGGGAGGAGAAGAGAACGGCTTTGGTTTTATCCGTAAGGGCTTCTTCTATTTGTGCAGCGCTGACTTTGTAATCATTCTCGATATCGGCAGAGAGGATAACGGGCGTTCCTTCCGCCAGCTTGACAATTTCAGCGTAGGATACCCAGTAGGGAGCCAGAATGATCACCTCATCGCCGGGGTCGAGCAGGGCAAGGAAAATATTGGCAATTGATTGTTTGGCGCCGTTCGAGACGACGATCTGATCCAGGTCGAATTCGAGCCTGTTATCGCGCTTGAATTTGGTTTGAATAGCCTGGCGCAGCTCTACCAGGCCGGGAACGGGAGTGTATTTGGTGTATCCCTCGTCAAGGGCCTTCTTGGCAGCTTCCTTAATATGGTCCGGGGTGTCGAAATCGGGTTCTCCCACGCTGAGGCTGATGACGTCATGTCCCTGGGCCTTCAGGTCGCGCGCTACCTGGGCCATCCGGATGGTGGCCGATTCTTCCATCTGTTGTACGCGTTGGGATAGTTGTTTGGTGTTTGTTGCCGTAGCCATAGTGTTGCGTGTTTGTTATTCCAGTAGAGTTGCCTGCAAATGTAGTAGATTTTACAGGTATTTGCATCGTTTTCCGAATTCCATCAAAAATTTCAGGCTGCCGGAAAGGGAATCCTGGAAAACAACATTATGTTGATAGCCTTTTCTTGCTTTACTGCTTTCATCAGGAAAGTTGAGCCACTTCTTAAGATAAAGCATCTTTTTTTCTATCTTTCCCATCGACAGTTGAAAAGAAATACCTTGAAATAATCCGGCAGAATAAGATGAGAGACAAACTTAAGCACCTGGAAGAAAAAAAGGCTCAAGCCCGCTTGGGTGGCGGACAGAAAAGAATTGATACCCAGCATAAAAAGAACAAGCTCACCGCCAGGGAGCGCATTCACTTCCTGCTGGACGATGGATCTTTTGAAGAAATCGGAATGCTGGTCACCCACCGTTGTACTGATTTTGGAATGGAAAAGCAAGTGTTTCTGGGTGACGGGGTGGTGACCGGCTACGGAACGGTCAACGGACGGCTGGTCTATGTATTCGCCCAGGATTTCACCGTTTTCGGAGGATCGCTTTCCGAGACTCACGCCGAGAAGATTTGCAAGATCATGGACCTGGCGATGCAAAACGGCGCGCCGGTTATCGGGTTGAATGACTCCGGTGGCGCGCGCATTCAGGAAGGGGTCATGTCGCTGGCCGGTTATGCCGATATTTTTTACCGCAACGTCATGTCATCCGGAGTGGTGCCGCAGATTTCCGCCATCATGGGCCCCTGTGCCGGCGGCGCCGTCTATTCCCCGGCGATGACCGATTTTACGATTATGGTGGAAGGCACTTCCTACATGTTCGTTACGGGACCGAATGTAGTCAAAACGGTTACGAATGAAGAGGTAACGGCCGAAGAACTCGGCGGAGCCCTGGCCCACTCGACCAAGTCGGGCGTGACCCATCTGACGGCCACCAATGACATCGACTGCATCAATCAGATCAAGCGCCTGCTTTCCTATATGCCGCAGAATTGTGAGGATACGACCCCCCGCCTGGATTACGAACTGGGCGAAGAATTACGTCTTCAGCTCCGGGACATCATCCCCGCCAGCGCCAACCAGCCCTACGATATGCGCGAAGTCATTCGCGGGACAGTAGATGAGGACTCTTTTATGGAAGTCCATGGCAACTACGCCGAGAATATTGTAGTGGGCTTTGCCCGCCTGGCCGGGCGCAGCATCGGTATTGTGGGCAATCAGCCTATCAGCCTGGCCGGCGTACTGGATGTGGACAGCTCCAAAAAGGGCGCCCGCTTCGTTCGTTTCTGCGACTCTTTCAACATCCCACTGCTCGTGCTCGTCGATGTGCCGGGCTTCCTGCCGGGCACCGATCAGGAGTGGAACGGCATCATCGTTAATGGCGCCAAACTGCTCTACGCCTTCAGTGAGGCAACCGTTTCCCGGGTGACCCTGATTACCCGCAAAGCCTACGGCGGCGCCTATGACGTGATGAACTCCAAACACATCGGTGCGGATATGAACTTTGCCTGGCCCAGTGCCGAAATTGCCGTCATGGGGGCTAAAGGCGCCTCCGAAATCATTTTCCGAAAGGAAATCGCTGCCGCTTCCGATCCCGAAGCCATGCTCAAGGAAAAGGAAAAGGAATATCAGGAGAAATTCGCGGATCCCTACCGCGCTGCCCGCCGCGGTTTTATCGACGAGGTTATCGACCCGGAGGTGACGCGCCGGAAGCTGATCCGTGCCTTCGCTATGCTGGAAAATAAGGTAGCGCACCTGCCGAATAAGAAGCATGGGAATATTCCGTTGTAGGAACTTAGGGAGGACTTATTCCTTCGGAAAGCAGGAAGTTTGCTGAACGAAGCGAACTTCCTTTGTCTGCATCACAGACGTTCCGCCTCAATCCAGCAGCTGATACCTGATACTGCTCTGAAAATCGGTGTAATGCACGTAGCGTTGATTTTCCATCCATAACAGAACCTCGTTACCTCCCGGATTACCTCTCGGGACATAGGGGCGCACGTTATCGAATGTTGAATTTTGAGTAATGGGGTGAATTTCCCATGTTTTTCCGTTATCGGCTGTTTCCCTCCGTTCAATTTCAAAAACTCCGTCAATTTCACGGGAGAGGTAGACCACATTAACATCACCAGGGTTCAGCGACAGGTTGCCGAAGTAATGAGGCTCTCTTTCCGTTTCTCCCGCCGGGGTTTGCGGGAACCACTTGCCGGCCCGGCAAATTTCGTGATCGATCCACTGGCGGCCGTCCCAGCGCGCGTACCAGTAGCGGTGATCGTCTTCGCTGGGGCTCTTGGTATAGAGGACGACAGGGTGTCCGTTTTCATCCTGCGCGATATCGGCGATCCAGGCTCGGCCCTCTTTTTCATTTGACTGATAGATAACACTGGCCTGTTTGGGCTCAAAAGGAACCTGGTCCATATTCGCGATCTTACTGCCATCGGCATGGTAGAAGGCGCCGGCCTCGTAATAGGCGTAATACACGGAATTGGTGGGCTCTACGCGCGGATGCCCGTCGGTGAAGACGATATGGATCTTTGACTTTCCATCCGAAAAGTACTTGGCGTAGGGGCGGTTGTTCGGGTCAAAGGGGGTATTGGTGATAAATACTTTGCTCTTTGTCCAGACCTCCCCATTATCATCGGACCACATGACATTGGGCTTGTAGCCCGTCCAGCGGCCGAAACAGTAAATCCGGCCATTCTCGGCTTCCAGGCGATAAGGATTAGCATAGGTGACATGGACCCGGGGGAACTTTTCCAATTCGGCGGAATCGAGTAAAGGCACCTTTACGGCTTTGCCGAAACTGGCTATGTCCATGCCGTTTTGTGTTTTATTCATAAAAAAGCCGTCAGGGCCGGAATGCGTGGTATAAGTGGCGAGCAGGTGTCCGTCGGCTGTTTTGGCGAAAGCCGGATTATTGTGATCGTCAGACTGAAGTTCCGGGGATAAAATCTGGTTTTGGACGCTTCCGTTCACCGCGTCAAAAACAGCAGCCTCGATGCTGCCGTTGGTTTTCACCCAACCGGTAATTACCCGGTCTCCATCATAAATTGCCCGTGGATCGGAAAACCAGCACCAGGCGCCGTCCCGGGTGAGATAACCCGTCGCAGGACTGCTGCTATAAGCAGAGATCAACAGCGCCATGAGTGCGAAGCAAGGCAGTGGGAGCATTAATCTTTTCATAGTCCGTAGATTTAGAATACAGAGGATCATTTTGCCAAAAATAAAAGAATACCGAAAATAAAAATATTAACCCGGTATAAGTTTCAGGAGATATTTCCAGGCTCCCGGAAAAGAAAGCAGCCCTTCCCGTCGTTCATGAATTGAATTAAAAAATATCAATACCCTATGAAGCGACTATCGTTATCTGCCCCAATGCTGTGCCTGCTTTTTCCGCTCTTCCTGTCGGCACAAATCAAGTCCAAGAGCGCTGCCGGAAAAACCATGGAGATCGGTGTCACCAATCTCGAGCTCATCGACCAGTTGATGGTGACCGTGCCAGGGGTAGGCAGCAATACCCGGGATATGCTGATGGAGCAAAGCGTGAAAGCCCATATGATGCCGGTGCGCAAGGTGGGCTTTCGCGGGAGTGACCTGAGCTACACCCTGGCCTCCTGTCTGGAATTCTATATCAATCTGGAAAAAAACTACAAGGACAATCTCAGTCCGGATTACATTACGCTGAGCCTGCAGAACTCCGGCAAGCAGGTCACCGTAGAGGAGGGCTTTCGCTTTCTGGTGGAGAACGGCACCGTCAGTGCGGCGATTATGCCTTATGACGCCGGTGCTATCACCAATGCCGTTTACGCCACACCGAAGTACAAGATCAACAACTTTCTCTACATTTTCCGCGATGTCACACAGGGGCGGCAGAAGATCTTTGAAACCCGCAAAGCACTGATGCGCGGCAATCCGGTGCTGATCGAGCTACAGGCCGATGCTTCCTTTAAAAATATCAGCGGCGATATTAGCTGGAAAGCTTCCCGCAACGGCGATCAGCGCTTCCCGCTGATCGTCGTCGGCTACGACGAAGGTCGCGAAGCCTTTGAAGTCAGAAGCAGCTGGGGCACCGGCTGGGCCAATAACGGCTATATCTGGATTTCCTACGATGATTTTGGCAAATACACCCTCAACGGTTTCGTAGTGGTGCCGATGGCGCAGTATTAAAAAGGCTGGTCTTATCGCTATGCGTTTTCCATCGAACAAAATGGATAAGAGAGCTATTAAAAAAGGCACACGGAAGTCAAAACTCACCCATCCATGAAAGCGCTTGTACTGAAATCCAAAGAAGAACCCTTTTTTTACGATGACTGGAAGGAGCCGGATCCTGGCGAGGACGAGGTAGTAGTTGACTTGCAGGCAGCGGCGCTGAACCACCGGGATGTTTTTATCACCCAGGGTTTGTACCCGGGTATACAATACCCTTCAATTCTGGGCTCCGATGGTGCGGGGATTGTCGACGGGCGTGAGGTACTCATCAACCCGGCCATGAATTGGGGGGATAATCCCAGGGTGCAGTCGGATGACTTCCACATTCTGGGGTTGCCCCGAAACGGGACCTTCGCCGAAAAGGTGGCGGTTCCGGAAGACAAGATTTATGACAAGCCCGGGCATCTCAGCTGGGAGTCGGCGGCTGCCTTGCCGTTGGCAGGTCTGACGGCCTACCGCGCGCTGTTTACCCGCGGCCTGCTACAGTCGGGAGAGCGATTACTGATCACCGGTATCGGGGGCGGTGTAGCCCTGCTGGCTATGCAGTTTGCCATGGCTGCCGGCGCGGAGGTCTGGGTGACCTCCAGCGCCAATAAAAAGATTGATCACGCCAGTGCGATGGGCGCCAAAGGAGGCGCCAACTATCAAAGTGAAGACTGGGAAGGGGAGCTGCGTCAACAGGCCGGTTCATTCGACCTGATCCTCGACAGCGCCGGCGGCGAAGGTTTCGCCAAACTGGTGAAACTATGTCGCCCGGGCGGGCGCCTGGTGACCTATGGTGGCACCCTGGGTCGCATTCCCAAACTGAGCCCACAGGTCATCTTCTGGCGACAACTATCCATCCTGGGCAGCACAATGGGCACGGACAAGGAATTCGCCGAGATGCTGGCCTTCGTCTCCCGGCACGAGATACAGCCGGAGATCGATGAGGTCTTTCCGCTTTCTCAAGGCCCCATCGCCTTTGAGCGAATGGATAAGGGGTTGCAGTTCGGGAAGATCGTGTTTCGTATTAAGGATTGAACCAGGCTTCATTTTTCTTTTGGGTTTTCTATTTTTGTGCGGCTCAACTAACTCCTGCTATGAAACGCATCGGCCTGATTTCTGACACGCACGGTTTCCTGGATGAAGCTATTTTTGATTACCTCGAAGAATGCGATGAGGTCTGGCACGCCGGAGACATCGGTACGGCGGAGGTGGCCGACCGGCTGGAAGCTTTCCGCCCGCTGCGCGCTGTATACGGCAATATCGATGATGCAGCGCTGCGCCGCCGTTTTCCGGAAGATTTGCGCTTCAACGAGGAAGGGGTGGAGGTCTTCATGACTCACATCGGCGGCTATCCGGGGCGTTATACCACGCGCGTACGCCGCCTCCTGCAACAAAATCCTCCCAAACTGTATATCTGCGGTCATTCTCACATCCTCAAGGTCATGCCCGATAAAAAACTGGATCTGCTGCACATCAATCCAGGCGCCTGCGGAATACATGGCTTTCACAAAGTGAAAACCCTGGTTCGCTTTACCCTGGAAGACGAAGAAATTAAGGATTTGCAGGTAGTGGAGTTGGGGAAGCGGGGATAGTGGCTGGGTGCTGGGTGCTCGATGCTGGGGGCTGGATGCTGGGTGCTCGATGCTCGATATTCTAAAAATTTATCACCATCCCAATCTGATCACCGCTGAAGTATACGCTACTCAGCACAGGCTCCAGCTTGGAGTTGTCGGCGGCCTGGATGAAGTAGGCGGTGAGGTCGAAAGCGAAAAGGAAGGCGCCTTGCAGAATAATAGATTTGCCGAAACCTTTTAGGCGTTCCGGTTTCTTCTCTGCGTTTTTAGAGCGCTCTATGAGGTAGAGGCCGCCAAGCATATAGCCGACGTCCAGGCCGGTGTTCATGAGAAGGATTTTCTGTATGCCGTGCTGGGCCTTCACGGTTTCGTAGAGGTCCAGTGAAGCCGGGTCGGTATTCACGGCGCTGAGGTAGCCGGCGGTTGCCAGTCCGAGGTTGATGGCGTTCCAGCCGATATTCATGAGGTGGAAGTAGCGGTCTTCGCCCTGGCGGCTGCTGTACAGCGCTGCTCCTATTCCGATATTGGCTACGGCCCAGCCGCCGAGCACCATCATGCTGACGCGCTGCTTATCCAGCCGGTGCTGGTTGAATTCCATCAGTTCGAAATTCTGCGCCCAGAGCAGGGCTGCGCAGCAGAGCAGGGTAGTGGTGAGGAAGAATTTTTTCATAATGGGCTTCTGCGTATTTGGATGATATTGGGGATAACCGGAAGGATGGAGAATAGTTCAATTCAGGTTTGGAGTGACAGGTCCGTCCGGAGGGAAGACTGCGGATGCCGGTTTGTATCTGTTGAAGATCCAAACAAAGCGAGGCGTCGAGATTAAGCGAGTTTTGTTTCACTAACCTTCGGGACCCGGCAATGGCGTTTTAAATATAGAAAAAACCATGTCCGAAATATCCCCACTCGCTTCGTGGATTCTGGAAGTCGTAAAGTAAAGGTAGCCTTCCGGTCCGATGGTAAAGGTATCCGCCCATTCGATGCGGGGGCCCTGTACGAGCGTATACATTTCGCCCTCAGGAGTTCGGTAATCGACCGCATTTTTCTCCAGATCGGCGTAGTAGAGATTGCCTAGATCGTCGAAGATCATTCCGTCACAGGCGGCGGTGCGGCCGAGTTCCTCTACGCGCATCGCTACGCGCGCAGGAGGCAGTTCTTCGTCGGCGAGGGCTTCCAGTGGCACGCGGTAGAGTTGATAGCCGGTCAGTGCGTGGTAGTAGAGGTAGCCTTCCTCCTGGTTCATCGCGATGCCGTCGGAGGCCACCCGAGGCGCATTGCCGTTCTGCAGCCATTTTTCTCCTTCTATGGTCAATACTACCTCTTCTGCATCAGTGGAAGTATGGTCGTCGAGTAGGCGTCGCGATTCGCCGCTTTCCAGGTCGAGCACCACGATGGCGCCGAGGTTGGAGTCGGTGATGTAAGCCAATTGCCGCTGCTCGTCGATGCGAACATCGTTGAGGTAAGAACCGGAGGGAGCGGCCAGGCTGTCGAAAGTGTAGGTGCGCAGCAGGGAGTCGGCACCCAGGTCGAATTGATAAAGCTTTGCCCGGCCGACCACACCCTGAAACATCGGGTTGGACGGATCGAGCACCCACAACGAACCACCATGTGCAAATACCGACTGTACACAGACGAACTGTTCCGTCGTCGCTTCTCCATCCCAGGTGTTCCAAACCTCGTCAGGGTAGGGAGTGGCATTTCCCGCCTCGTCGATCTCCACGACGGAATAGGGCAACGTTTGGCGCCAACGCGGGAAGCAGGCAAAAAGCCGCTTTTCAGACGTGATAGTCACCCCCGTCACCTGGACGCCTTCAAAGGCGGCGACGCGGGTGAGAGGGTCTTCGGGGCTGCTTTCCGTTTGTTTTTCGGTGGGCGAGGGGCGGCAACTGAAAATGCAAAGGAGCGAAGAAACCCATAATAATAAGGATAAAGAGCGCATGTTTTTTCTTTTCCTAACTGCGGCTTGTCTCCGCTGTTTAACCGTGCTGATTTTTTCTTGGATTAGATTAGTACACTGTCAAAACGGAAAGTTACTTATTTGACAGTGTAATTAGTCCGGAAATTCAAAAACCTTCCGCATCATCATCCGGATTACGCGGGTCGCCGACGCCTATCAGGGATCCATCCGGCTGAACGCGGATGGCTTTAATGACAGCCATGCGTTCCACCTCCCGGAAATCATGTCCCATCTCCCGCAGTTCTTCTCTGGTGAGGCTGTCGAGCGCCTGTTCTTCGACAAGGATGCGATCGGGCAGCCACTGGTGGTGGAAGCGACCGGCATTGACGGCGGCTTCCAGGTCCATATCAAATTCGACGACGTTGAGGATGACCTGAAAAACGGCGGTGATGATGGTAGAGCCGCCGGGGGCGCCGAGGACCAGGAAAAGCTCGCCGTCGCGCTCAACGATAGTGGGAGTCATTGAGCTGAGCATGCGTTTTTCGGGCCGGATGGCGTTGGCTTCCGCCCCGATGAGTCCGAATTGGTTAGGCACGCCCGGCTTGGCGCTGAAGTCGTCCATCTCGTTGTTGAGAAAGAAACCGGCGCCGGTGACGAAGACCTTGCAGCCGAAGTTGCTGTTCAGCGTAGTAGTGACGGATACAGCGTTGCCCGCCGGATCCACCACGGAGGTATGCGTGGTCTCAAAGCTTTCCAGCACCTGGAAGTTGCCGGCGTAGATGGAATCGCTGACAGTTGCCTCTTCCCGCGAGAACGAAGCCATGCGTTGCGCCAGGTAGGTAGAGTCGAGCAAGGAATCTATGGGTACATCGTAGAAGTCCATATCACCGAGGTGCCGGGCGCGATCGGCGTAGACGCGCCGCTCCGCTTCCGCCATCAGGTGGACGGTGGCCGGGTGGTGAAAACCCCATTCGGCGATGGGGTGGGGCTCTACCATTTCCAGCAACTGCAGTAATGCCACCCCACCGCTGGAGGGCGGCGGCATGGAGATGATGCGGTAGTTCTTATACTTGCCTTCCACCGGCCGGCGCCACTTGGCCTGATACTGCTGCAGGTCAGCTTTGGTGATCAGCCCGCCGCCGCGTACCATTTCTGCGAGGATTTTATCGGCGGTGGCGCCTTCGTAAAACCCGGCGCGGCCTTGCTGCTGGATGAGGCGGAGCGTTTCGGCGAGTTGCTTTTGGACAAGGGGGTCGCCCGCCCGCCATTGTTTTTTGATAAAGGGATTGCCGGAAGCCGTGCTGTAGGTCTCGAAATCTTCCTGGTACCGGTTCAAGCGTTCCGCTTCGGTTTCCGTAAGGCGGAATCCTTCTTCCGCGAGGCGAATAGCCGGTTCTACAAGCGTTTCAAATGGCAACTGTCCGTATTTTTCGTGGGCGCTGACCAGGCCGGCGACCGTACCGGGCACCCCGGCCGCGAGATGACCGTTGCGGCTCAGCCCCTCGATGACGGCGCCGGTGCTGTCGAGGTACATATTCCGCGAGGCGGCCAGCGGCGCTTTTTCCCGGTAGTCGAGCGCGTCGGTTTGGCTGTCTTGGTTTCGAAATACCATAAAGCCCCCGCCGCCGATATTGCCGGCGCGCGGATAGACCACGGCCAGGGCAAACTGTACGGCTACAGCGGCATCGGTGGCGTTGCCGCCCTGCTGCAGGATGCCGGCTCCTACTTCTGAGGCCAAGGGATGGGCGCTGACGACCATCGCGGAATCGGCTTCAATCCGTTTGTCCGCGATATAGCCCGGCTCGGCGGCGCGCTGACAGGCACTGAAAACTATCAGGACAATAAAAAGTGAGAAAAATAAGCGGTTTTTCATTCTTGGCACAATACTTGTATTTTATAAAGCAACAGTGAGATCATAAGCGTCGCTAATAAAGCCATTTTTTAAATAAAATGGAAGGAGAAGTGGAGAGAAAGGAAGCGGCCCACAGCGAACCACTCACCTGTTATCCAATGGTTTTCATGAGATGTATCATAATTTAGGTTGTTTGAAGAACCGCCGGTGAAAGCCGGCGGTTTTTTTTCTCTTATTGTAAAAGAATAACGAAAAAAGTGGGACATTTCCTTATCGAAAGTAATTATTGACAATTTCAATGTGACCATTCTAATTCATGCCGGACAAACGCAAACACCGCGGGCAACATCCGAAGGATTATTCTCTTTTCACCGGAACCCAAATACCGAAACTACGCCAAGGGCTCGAAGACCTAAGCTGGCTGTTGACGCGAGGCTATCCGGAGCGGGCTTCCCTAAAACTGGTAGGGGACCGCTTCCGTTTGCAGCAGCGACAACGGATGGCGCTCCGCCGTTGTTCCTGTTCCCTGGAGGAAGCCACCGGTCGTCGCCGGCGTGCGCTTTCGCCCGGTGACCTTCCGGGAAAAGTGTTGTACATCGACGGATTCAACCTCCTGATTGGCATTGAAAGCGCCTTATCTGACGGTTTTATCTTTGAAGGAGTGGATGGATGCTACCGGGACCTGGCCAGCATCCACGGCTCTTACAAGCGGGTAATGGAAACAGAGGAAGCCATTCGCCTGACCGGCATTGGACTGCAGCAACTGCAGGTTGCGGAAGTGGAATGGTTGCTTGACCGCCCCGTTTCCAATAGCGGCAAATTACTGACCCTACTTTACGAAATAGCGGAAGCGCAGAAATGGAACTGGAGAGTTGCCCTGTACGATAATCCTGATAAACAATTAGCAAAGCAAACCGGGGTCGTTGTTTCTTCCGACAGTCTTATTCTGGACCGGGCCAAACAGTGGTTCAATCTTGGCCGTTATTTAATTGACCGCATGATTCCGCAGGCCAGGGTATTGCCCTTAGGCGCGGGGATCTATGAATAGTTATCCAACTTCAGGGCTTGAGTCCGGCACCCTGTAAAATATCGGATTTGAGGTGCAGTGAAGAGGATATCCTCTTTATTCATAACTAAAAATAATTTTGAATTTTACATTAAATTAAATATATTATAGCTTATAAGGCGAGAGGGGTGAATAATAATTTTAATTTCTTGAGGGAAGCACCTTGATCTGCTTTTGCAGAAAATGCCAGATTAAGTTATACCAAAAACCGCGAAGTCATGATGAAATCAACTTTCACGGCCATTCTTTTCTTGATGCTTTCCAGTACCGTGGCCTATGCGCAAAACAAAGAAACACATACAAAAGCAGAAAAAGCGATTCTCGAGACCATCGAACTGGAATCGGAGTACTTTTGGGGCAGGAATTACGATAAGTGGGCCTCCCTGTATATCCATGCTCCTTACACGGTGTGGACTTCTGCCTCGAGCGAGGGGGTTAGCCGGTACGAAGGCTGGGAGGAATGGCGGGATCAGGTCAAAAAGCTTTTTGAAAATGATCCCGATCCGCAACCTTACAAAGGCATTGTCCACAAATACAATTACAATTTCCGGATTTACGGAAAAGGGGCCTGGGTGTCCTTCGAACAGATGAACGATGGAACGAAGACCTTGGAGACCCGGATTATGGAAAAAGAAAACGGGAAGTGGAAAATCGCCATGGTGGAAGTCATTTTCAACGCCAATGAGCCCATTTCCGACGAGGGAGATACGGGAGAATGAATCCTGAAGTAGAGGAGTTTAACTGATCACCAGATGAATCTGCTTTTCCGGTCAAAAAAAATGAGGCTGGATTTATTTAAGAAAATTCCATTATAGCCGGAATTATTTTGAAGTAAGGGCTATCGCACCATGTGTCGATAGCCCTTTACCTTTTTGTTATTCCTTGAGAATCTGGCGGGAAATGACCAGTTTTTGTATTTCGGAAGTACCTTCCCCGATGGTGCACAATTTAGCGTCGCGATAGTATTTTTCTACGGGAAAGTCTTTAATGTATCCATAGCCACCGTGAATCTGAACGGCTTCATTAGCCACCTGAACTGACACTTCGGAGGCGTAGAGTTTGGCCATGGAGGACAGTTTGGTGCTGGCGTTGCCTTCATCTTTCAGCTTGCCTGCTTTTCTGGTCAGCAGTTCTGCGGCTTCGATGCGGGTTGCCATGTCGGCCAGTTTAAAGCTGATGCCCTGAAAATGGCTGATCGCCTTGCCGAATTGCTGGCGCTCCTTGGAATAGCGTACAGAGGCTTCGTAAGCCCCTTTGGCGATACCGAGCGAGAGAGCTGCGATGGAGATGCGGCCGCCATCGAGTATTTTCATAGACTGGATGAACCCTTCTCCCTCTTTTCCCAGCAGCTGGCTTTTGTGTATCCGGCAGTTGTCAAAGACCAGTTCCGTGGTTTCGGAGGCGCGCATGCCCAGTTTGTTTTCTTTTTTTCCAGCGCTGAAGCCGGGCGTGTCCTTTTCGATAACGAAGGCGCTCATCCCCCGGCTGTCGAGTGGTTCTCCGGTACGAACGACGACGACCGCCACCTGTCCGGATTTGCCGTGGGTGATGAAGTTCTTTGTACCGTTTATAACATAGTAATCGCCATCGCGTTCCGCAACGCATTTCATTCGTCCGGCGTCGCTGCCGGTATTGGGTTCGGTGAGGCCCCAGGCCCCCAGCCACTCGCCGCTCGCTAGCCGGGGCAAATACTGTTGTTTTTGATCCTCGTTACCGTACTGTAGTATATGGTTGGTGCAAAGGGAATTATGGGCAGCTACCGACAGGCCAATGGAACCGCAGACCTTGGCAATTTCTTCGATAATCGTAATGTAAGCCTGGTAGTTTAGGCCTGCTCCTCCGTACTGTTCCGGGACCAGTACGCCCATAAAACCAAATTCACCCATTCGGTGAAATAAGTCGACTGGGAAATATTGTTTTTCATCCCATTCCATGACATGGGGATGGATATGCGCTTCGGCAAAATCCCGGGCGCTTTCCTGGATGAGTTTTAAATTATCCAGCGTTTCAACGTTCATAAGTTCTTAGTTTTATTGGTAGGGTCGGACAAATACCAGTACAATAAAAAGCGAATAAGGCGCGAAAATGTTTATCGGACTTGGTTTATTTCGTTCCGAACTGAGCAGTGGTGGGGGCTTCATCCTTCAATCCGAGGATGCTCCGTATTTTTTCGTTAATGGCCGTGTTCTCGTATACCCCTGAAAACAGGTGTGCTCCCGGTCCGTAAGCAAAAACCGGTACGAGCGTGCCGGTATGCATATTGGTGGTAAAACTGTAAACCTGCTCATCAAAAGTAGATCCCTCATCGATGGCCATGCCTCCGGTCTCGTGATCGGCTGTGATGATGACCAGGGTGTTTCCCCGTCGTCGGGCATAATTGAGTACCTGGCCCACAGCGCGGTCGAAATCGAGTGTTTCCTCCACGGTCCACTCTCCGTCGTTCGAGTGCCCCGCCCAGTCGATCTGGGAACCTTCGATCATGAGGAAGAAGCCTTCATCGCTGCGTTTTTCCAAAAAGTAAGGGGCCAGGCGGCTGGCATAGGAGAGGTAGTCGCGGCCTACGGAAACGGAAAGCGGATGTTTGTCGGCTGTAAAATAGAAGAAGTTGTAGGCCGGATTAAGGGTGATTTCAGAAAGCGGAGCTTTGGAATAATCGCTTACCTGATAGCCTTTTTCAATGAGTTCCCAGTAAAGATTACGGTCATCACTTTCGCGCCGGTCAAAGTAGCGTTTGCCTCCACCGATCACCAGGTCGATTTCCGTTTTCAGGAAATCAGCGGCGATTTCTTCGTACATCACCCGGAACTTCTGGTGTGCGATAAAGGCGGCCGGTGTAGCGTGGACGATTGTTGCCGTAGCGATAAGGCCGGTGGCGAGGCCATTGGCTTCGGCTTCTTCCAGAATCGTTTTACAGGGCAGGGAGTCAGCATCCATCCCGATAGCGAAGCGGTAAGTTTTCAGCCCGCAGGAAAAGGCGGTGGCGCCGGCGGCACTGTCCGTGATGAGGTCATCGTAGGCATAAGGTTTGTGAAATCCTACAACGGGAAATTCCTCGATGGCGAGCGGTCGTTTGCTGGCGTACATCGCGGCTGTGACCTGACTAAGGCCCATACCATCGCCGATCATTAAAATGACATTGGTAGCCTCATCCTGTTTTTGCAGCAAAGGTGCAGCACTGCGTTCCGCAACCTGGCAGTTGCTGAGAAAAAAGCCCAGTATTAGAAAAATCAACAGTCTGATTGCGGACATCACCGGTTTTATTTTTAAATCGCTCCCCATTAAAGAAAATCAAATTCGGAATTTTATTTTAAATCTAAAATTTTTTCTTCGGCTCTAAACGCTTTCAAAACATTGTTTGAATTCATAGATTTTAAAACCTTGTTTGTAGAATATTATTTGGACCTTCTAAGGGTTTTTCCACCTTTACGTCAGTTGACCTTTAAGATATTGTTAATAATTTAAAAAAGTTGCAACCATTACCTATAACCTTCATCTTTTAATAGCAACCTACTGATAAAGCAACTTTCAATAACCAGTTGTTATTTTCAAATGGATTAAAAAGAGAAAGCACCATGATTACCCGAACTGTTGCTTTGGCGATAGCCTTATTCCTCGGAGCGGGGGCAGATACCTTCGCCGCCCACGCCAATACCTCCCTACATACCATACCGACCATTTTTGATGAACTCTCCGGCCAGGAAGTACTTGAATTGACGATAGAAACCGATGTTTCTCAATTAATGGAAAACGCTCCCAGCGAAGATTATCAATCAGCTACTTTGCAATTTGAAGTGCCGGGAAAGGGCCTGGTTGAGCGTTCGGCCAATATTCGCCTTCGGGGCAGGTATCGTCGCCGTGTTTGTGCTTTTCCGCCGCTTAAGCTCAAATTTCCGGAGGATGCATTGCGGCAGGCCGGGCTGGACCCGGTTTTTCGTTCGCTTAAACTGGTAACCCACTGCCTGGAAGAAAAGTTCGAGGGCAATCAAAACGTCTTCAAAGAGTACCTGGCTTACAAGTTGTATAATCTACTCAGCGAACACAGCTACCGCGTACAGTTAGTCAAAATCACTTATTTGGACACTCAGGGTAAGAAACAAAAAATCCGGCGTTACGGTTTTCTGCTGGAAGATATTGACGAGTTGGCTTATCGTTCAGGAGGAGAAGAATGTGATGAATGCCGGAATATGAAGCCGGAGGAATTGAAAGCAGAAAACGTGGCGGTCATGTCTATGTTTCAGTACATGATTGGCAATGCCGACTGGAATGCGAAGATGATGCGCAACCTCAAATACCTGAGGTTAAAAGACTCAGATCAGGGGCTGATCGTGCCTTACGATTTTGATTTCGCCGGCCTGGTTAACCCCCCCTACGCCGTTCCGAATAGTGATTACGGGCTGACAAGTATTCGCCAACGGCTCCTTCTGGGCCCCCCGATAGATGACGCCGTTATGAAATGGACCATTAACTACTTCAGGTTCAAGGAGGAGGAAATTATCGATTACGTCAGCAACTTTAGATTGCTCAAACAACAAAACAGGGAAGACATTATTGATTTCCTCGATCATTTTTTTGAACATCTGGAAAGCATAGATGTCTACAGCAGCAATAAGCTGTACGAACGTTTCTCGGAAGAGCCTCTGAATTATAAAAGTCCTTCCACCGGGCCGGATGATGATATGGGCATGTAGGTGGAAGCGCCGGCCCTGAGGACTTCGGCAAAGGCCGGGGAACCCCGGTCGGCTTACCGGTTTCTCCGGCCTTTGCGATTTGGCGGCTCCGCAAACCCGATGCTTCCGAAGGTTATCAGTACTTGTACTTTTCTTTCCAGTAGCGCTGCATCCGCTGCCGGATTTTCTCCTCCGATGGGTTTTGCTGAGGTTCGAACAGTTTGCTTCCCGAAAGCTGCTCGGGTAAGTATTCCTGAGGCGTATAATTACCCGGGTAGCTGTGTGGGTATTTATACTGTTTTCCGTAGTTCAGATCCTTCATCAACTGGGTTGGCGCATTACGGATATGCAACGGCACGGGCAAACTTCCCGTTTTTCGGACCAGCGTCTGCGCCTGATTGATGGCTTCGTAGGCTGAATTGCTCTTGGGAGAAGTGGCCAGGTAAATGACCGCCTGCGACAGGATGATTCGTGCTTCGGGCAATCCCACCGCCTGTGCGGCCTGGAAAGCAGTGCTGGCCATTAGAAGAGCGTTGGGATTGGCCAGCCCGATATCTTCGGCCGCGGCGATGACCATACGCCGGGCGATGAATTTGACATCCTCGCCGCCTTCGATCATCCGGGCCAGCCAGTAAACCGCCGCATTGGGATCACTACCGCGAATAGACTTGATGAATGCCGATGCGATATCGTAATGCTGTTCGCCGCCTTTGTCATAAATAGCCAGGTTTTCCTGAATCAGCTGCGTCACCAGTTCGTTGTTGACCCTTACCCGCCCTTCTTCATCCTGATAATTACTCACTAGCTCCAGCACATTGTACAGCTTTCGGGCATCCCCGCCGGAAAATTGCAGCAGGGCGTCGTATTCGCTGATCTCTATTTCCTTTTCCCGCAGGTATTCGTCTTTTTTCAGGGCCTGCCGGACTAACTGAATGAGGTCCTCCTTTTCCAATGGGCGCAACACATACACCTGGCAGCGGGAAAGCAGGGCGGAAATCACCTCAAAGGAGGGGTTTTCCGTAGTGGCGCCGATCAGGGTGATGGTGCCGTCCTCCACCGCTCCCAGTAAAGAGTCTTGCTGCGACTTGGAAAAGCGGTGGATCTCATCGATAAAAAGAATGGGATTCGGACGGTCGAAAAATTGCTTGCGTTTGGCTTTTTCTATCATTTCCCGCACATCTTTCACCCCGGAGCTGACAGCACTGAGGGTGAAATAGGGGCGTTCGAGCTGATGAGCAATAATGCGCGCCAAGGTCGTCTTGCCTACTCCCGGCGGCCCCCATAGAATGATAGAGGGCAACTGGCCGGATTGAATTGCCTGACGTAATACGGCGCCTTTTCCAACCAGGTGCTGCTGCCCTACATATTCGTCCAGGGTCTTTGGGCGCATTCTTTCCGCTAATGGTCTCATACGATGCTTCCGTTCTTATTGCGCAAAGCACAAATTTACAACAATACTGTCAAAGCGATTTTCCCAAAAAAGTAGAACGAAATTTGCACCTTTTGAGCTAAAAGAAGTATCTTTGAGTAGCTGAAAAGCTCAATACGCTGCGTTTATTTATTCCCTCCCATCGAAAGAAGCGCAAATTATTTAAGAGGTTCGATAAATTAGCTCGATTAGAGGCCTTGCCCGATAAGCAGCCTGTTTAATCATTTTTATTCAAACCTTTAATTTGTTGAGAGGCGAAGGACTAGATTAACTAATGAGAAAACTTAATCAATCATGAGGTCAGACCATACGCCTGTGGTGAGAACCCTGAGCGGCAGTCCCTACCGGTCTTTCGGCGAATTTTTCACCAAGAATGGAACCGCGGCGCAATCTTTCCTGATCAATCCGTCAAGACGGACCACGATCATTGGTGCACAGGGTACCCGCCTTACCTTTTTCCCTTTTTCTTTTTGCGATGTATCCGGAAATCCCGTGCAAGAGGAAGTAGAAATTAAATTGATAGAAATATTCTCGAGGCCCATGGTGGTCTGTTCGGGAAAAGCCAGTACTTCCCAGGACCGTTTCCTGGAAACGGCCGGCCTGATTTACCTGCAAGGAAGTCAGAACCTGTTGCCGCTGGAACTTTCCCGGCCGGTAGGGGTAGAACTGCCAGTAGCTACTTCCTTGCGCAATCCGCTTGGTATGCGGCTGTACGCAGGCAGTACCTCCACTACGCGTCCCTTCAGCGCCGAAAAGGTGTTCGACTGGAAACCGGTAGAGAACCAGGATGTGCGGGTACGAAAAATCGGAGACCGCAAACACTTCACTTTTGAACTCGATCACTTCAATTGGTTCTCCTGCAGTTATCTCTTTGCCAAAAGGGCTAACCGGACCATGGTCAGCGCACGCATGATCAGCCCGGTCCGCAAGCTGGATGATCAGGTCGCCCTGCTGGTTTTCAAAGAGGTTAACGCGGTAGGACGCATGTATTTGTCCGGTAACAAGTTTACGCTTTTTAATGTCCCTGCCAATATGCCGGCCAGCGTCGTGGTCATGGGCCTGGAAGGAGGAACGCTGTACTACGGGCGAAACGACCTGGAAAAGACCAGTAGCCAGCTGGTTCACGTCCCTATGGATCCCATTTCGGAGCCGGATCTGGTAGCGGCGTTGCTGGACTTATGAGGGATGGGATGAATACGGGATTGAACTCAGTTACTTCCCTTTCTGTTCGAAAAGAAATCCTTTGTTCTACCATTGAGCATCACGCCCTCGTTCCATGCAAGCACAAGCCCTGGCCTACCTGGAGAAAATCAAATCGGCATATCAACCTTATGCCAATCCTCAGAATGCCGTTCACATGAAGCGGTACATGAAAGACCGTTTTGAATTCTACGGTATCAAGGCGCCGGAACGGGAAAGGCTCTCCCGGCAAGTCCTGCAGTCAGCAGGCATTCCCGATGATCCCGATGTGTTGAAGCAATTGTGCCGCTACTGCTTTGAGGAACCGCACCGCGAGATGCAGTATTTTGTCAAAGACATCCTGCTGAGAGCTATGCGCCGGCTCGATGCTTCCTATCTTCCCTTAATTGAAGAACTGATCGGTCGTAAATCCTGGTGGGATACGGTCGATTTTCTCTCTCCCAAAATCGCCGGGCCGCTCTTTTTGCGCTATCCGGAACTTATCATTCCTTACACGGAGCGCTGGATTGAATTAGACAATATCTGGTATCAGCGCGCCGCTGTCCTCTTCCAACTGGACTACAAAGATCAGACAGACGCTGATTTGCTATTCAATTATATTCGCCGGAGAGCGGAGTCCCGGGAGTTTTTTGTAAAAAAAGCAGCCGGATGGGCCCTGCGCCAGTACTCTCGCACCGCTCCCGAAGCAGTAATCGATTTTGTGCGGGAAACCGATTTGTCTTCCCTGACCAGGCGCGAAGCGCTACGCTGGTTGAAAAACAAAGGATTGTCAGGTGATGACGGTTGACAGATCGATGGGAGTCAGCTGCGGAGGTAGGAAGCGCCGTTGACATCCAGGATGGCGCCGGTCGTGAATTCAGCGCCCTCGGAAGCCATAAAGAGGATGGCATAAGCCACCTCTTCGGGTTTGGCCACCCGGTGCAGCGGGCTTTGCTGTTTGACTTCATCGGTGAGATGGCCTTCCGCCATATCGGTTTCGACAAAACCCGGCGCGACGACGCCCACGAATATCCTCTTCGGAGCCAGGGCCTGAGCCAGAGACTGGCTCATAGCGTTGAGCCCCGCCTTGCTGGCGCCGTAGGCAGGCGCCTGGGGTTCGCCGCGGAAAGCACCGCGGGAAGAGACGTTGACGATGCGGCCGCCGCCTTGTCTGATCATTTGCCGGGCAACGCAATAACAGATGTTAGCCGGGCCGATGAGGTTGGTTTGAAGCGTAGTGTGCCAGGCCATTTGCCAATCTTCGTATTCCATCTCTTCCAGGGGATGGTGGCGAAATACCCCGGCATTATTTACCAAAATATCCAGGCTGCCGAACTCCTCCACCACCGTATCGATCATTCGCTGCACGGCGACCGGGCTGCCGACGTCTGCCTTGACAGCGAAATGACCCTCGCCCGGCATGAGGTCGCAGGCTTCCGTCGCGGCTTCATTATTACTTCTGAAGTTGATGGCTACCCGGGCGCCCCGAGCTGCAAAAGCGATCGCTGCCGCCCGTCCAATGCCCCGGGAACCGCCGGTGATCAATACATTTTTTCCGCTGAAATCCATAGCGCTCGTACTTTCCGACCAAGATAAGGAACCTGTGCCAAATTTCCTGGCTATATGACCAGAGGCTGGGAGGCATCTTTAATCAAGATTCTTCCAACCGCTTTAGTAAATCATCCCGATTACTTTTCCCGACTGGTATTTTTTGCGCCCCTATTCGCAAGTGGTTACCCTCCATATACTGAATTGCGTTCAAAGAAACGATGTAAGAACGGTGTACCCGGATGAATTGAGACGCCGGCAGTCGGCCTTCAATTTCCTGTAAGGTGATTTTGGGTGTAATACCTCCCTGGCGGGTAATGATCTTAACGTAATCACCGTAGGCTTGCAGATACTGAATGTCCTCAAAATTTAGCTTATAAAGCTTTCGATCCGCTCTTACCGTCAGGAAGGCTTGCCTTTCTTCAGAAAGCCGGCGATGTGGCTGCTTTCGTTCCAGTTCGGCAGCGGCTTTATTGATCGCTTTCAAAAAACGCTCAAAGGCTATGGGTTTGACGAGGTAATCCAGTACTTCGAGTTCGAAGCTTTCCACGGCATATTCCGGATAGGCGGTGGTAAAGATGACCAGAGGAGGCTCCCTCAGCGTTCGCAGCCAACTGATCCCGGATAATTCCGGCAGATGGATGTCGAGCAGTAAAAGATCAATATTCTCCTTCTGCAGGTATTCTCCCGCCTCAATAGCATCACCACAGACCGCCATCAGTTCGAGTTGAGGCAAGCGTTCAATATATTTTTGCAGCACCCGGGAGGCGGGGGCTTCATCTTCTACGATCAGGCATTTCATCTTCATGTCATGCGTATTTGGAGACTGGCCAGGTATTCCGCATCCGTCTCTTTGAGTTGTAAATCATGATCATTGGGATAGAGCAGTTCCAGCCGTCGACGAAGATTCTCCAATCCGATTCCCCCCGATCGACCGGGTAGTACAGGTTGTTTGCCCCTGCTGTTAACTACCTGAATGAGTAGTTCATCAATTCTGATGCTGAGCCGAATAGTGACATAAGCCCCTTTTCGCCTTCCCGCTGTTCCATGCTTAAAGGCATTCTCGACCAGCGGCAGGAAGAGGAGAGGAGCGACTTTCTTATTTGCGGCTGCTCCCTCTAGTGAATAGCTGATCATCACCCGGTCTTCGCTTCGCAGTTTTTGTAGTTCGACGTAGTTCTCCAGGTGGCGCAGTTCCCGCTCCAGCGGAACATAACGTTCTCTGCATTCGTAGAGGATGTAACGCATATTCTCACCCACTTTGAGCAGGATATCGGGAATGCGGGAATCACCGTCCAGCGAGAGGGAGTAGATGCTGTTCAGGCTGTTGAGTAAAAAGTGGGGGTCCAGTTGGGCTTTCAGCGCCTGTAGCTCAGCATCGTTTTTTTCGGCTTCCAGCCTCGCCAGCCAACGTTGTTGCCGCTGCAACTGAAACCAATCTTTGGATAGTTTTAGCAGCGAAGTGAGTACGAGGTAAATGAAAACGAATTGTAGGATTTCCCAAAAGGTATAATAGGCGATGAAATAATAGCCAGGGAATATCCAATCGGCCAGGAACTGGAAAGTTAACAGGTTCAATCCCGTTGCAGCACTCAGGAGCAATAATACTCCAGCGGCATACATCGAATATCGGCCTTGTTGCAAAAATCCCGGAATGAGCCAAAGCAGGTTAAGGTAAATCCCGAACAGCAAAGGCAAATGAAAAAGCAGCGTATAGATCCAGTCGGCGGGTGATGGGGGCATCTCATAGGCGAATAAACGCAGTAGGATATAAAAGGAAAGCCCCCAGAACAGACCGTGTTGTATCAGTCTGTTCTGAAGTATTCTTTCCTTCAGCCATCGCCTGATCCAGGTGAGTTTGCCGGCCATACTCATTTTTCGGTTTTACGCAAAGTGACGGGATCGATGTAAGCCTGCTCCTCCTCCGCGTATTTGTGAATAAAGCTTTGCAGTTCACTGGTAGTGGCGGTAAGTACAATCGTACCGTCTTCCACCTTTTCGTGTTTCATCCTGATCTTCCTTTCTTCAAACAGACTTTCCAGCCATTCGTAATCAAACATCCGGATGACAATTCCCTTTTCCTCAAAATCCACGCGGGCGAAACTGTGGGTAGGGAGCATCCAGGCGATGCTTAACTGCTCCGCGCTGAGGTTTTTTTCCAGGGGCTTGAAATCCAGAAAGTGATAATCACCCAGTTTTACCAGATACACCTCGTAGAATTCCTGCTGGGTTCCTTCCTGTAAAAAGCGGTCGCTAGAGTACGTGAGCCGGTAATTTTCCCCTTCTTTTCCGGGGTCGAAAGTCCAGACACCCTCATCTTCCACGCTGATCCAGGTGCCGAGCAATTCTGGACTGTAGATTTGGGTTTCCGGAGAGTAGAGCGGATGAAGGCTGGGAATACAACCAGTCAGAAATAAAGAGAGCCCAAGGGCGATAAGCAATAATCTTTTCATGGCAGTGTTTTTTTTGGTGAATACACTGCAAGAATACCAGCGTTTCCGGTAGTTCCAAAGAATAGTCGGTGAAATGGCGATTAAGGTCGGTGAATGCCGCTTACCTCAGGTTTATGACCTGTTAATGTGCACCCTTTCATCTCACTCTTCTCCTAAGATTTTTTTCTTTTGTTTGGCAAACTCCTGTTCCGTCAAGATCCCCTTATCGCGCAGATCACCGAGTTTGATGATCTGTTGCAGCAAATCATCAGTTTCCTCCGATTGGGCTTCGAAAGGCATTTCCCTGGGCGGCTCAGCAGAGGGCAGCGTATCGAGCTGGCGATAGCCGTTGCGTACGAAGTCATCAAAAGTAGGCTGAACGCGCAGAAAGCTCAGTGCGTCGTGCTGGTGGATTCTGTCCAGGTTGGTGAACCCAAATTCCACGGCTTTTTCCAGGTGATAAAAAGCAGGTTCAGCTTCTTTTAGCATGGAATAGGCGCAGGCGAGGTTAAAATGAGTAGAATAATCGTCAAATTTCTCGTCCAGCGCCCGCTCGAAGGCATCCACGGCGCCGTCGAAATTCATTTCGCGGAAAAGACTGACTCCCAGTCGTTTGAATTCGCTGGCTCTGGAAGCTGGTGTTTTCCTGCCGACTTCCGTCATCGGGTCGTAGGAACGGCTGGGTTGGTACCGGTAATCATTGCGCCGGCGGCCCTGCTCGTCCTTTCGGTCAAAATATTTCTTATTGTATCTTCCGTTAAATTCTTCTTCCGGCATGACAAACAACAGGATGGCGTCAATAAAACCCAGTAAGGCCGGCACCAAAACGAAAGGCGCCTCCTCTTCAACGGAAATGGTGAAGGTGAAAAAGAAAAGAACGAGATAGACGATGCCTAAAAACCGCTGGCCCAGGTAAAATCGGTGAACTCCGAAGATGCCCATTAATAAAGCCAGTGTAGCCGCTACGGATTTATTTTTCATGGATGTATATACTTTTTCTGCTCTTGTGGTTCAAATTAACGATTCGAGCTTGGTTTCCATTATCTCTTTCTTCATAAGACGTGTTTCTTTAGACAAAAGTTTCGAATTGGCCGGTGAAATGGGTTTGGAGCGGTGTTACAGGGGCGCCGTACTACCGGGCGGAGAAAACCAAACGGGTCATGCCACCCTGAATCACAAGGCTTCCTCCAACTCTTCCTGCATTCCTTCCAGGCGCTGATCGATATCGTCGTGCTGGGTTTCCAGTTCGGCGAGCTGTTGTTCCTCGCGTTCCAGCAGCTCATCGAAGCGATGGAAATTGGCGTCAATTTTTTCTTTCAGGTTGTGGATGTAGGTCTTCAGCTTGTCGGTAACCTCCGTTTCAATTTGATCGCGGCCCTCGGCGATTTCCCGTTGGAAGCCCTCGATGATTTTGCGGCGTTTGCCGCGGGTGGAGAAGCCGGCGAAGAGCAGGCCTATGGCGGTGAGAATCCCGCCGGTAATATCCAGTACCGTGCCGCTGGTGACCGCAGCGATGATGATGCCCACGGCGGCGATGCCGCTGCCGGAAACGATATTGGGCGCCAGGGAACTGCTTTCGGGAAATAGGGTTTCGTCGGTAAAATTTTCCGAGCGGCTGATGAAACGGGAAAACTCGGATTGCAGTTCCTGAAGAATATTGTTGCGTCGCTCGGCGATATTGCTGAACAGCTCGTGGTCGTTGCGCAAAATGGTTTTGCTGTTGCGAATTTTCAGATCGATGATTTTGGCCATCTGCTGAATGCTGTCGGCCAGGTCGACCACGCCTTCGTTGAGCTTGTTTTTCAACTCTTCGTTGAGTTCTTTTTCCAGGTCTTTGACCAGGCCCTCCAGCCATTCCTGTGCGGAGGCTTTTTTGCTGAAAATGGAGGCGAAAGAGCGGCGCACCAGGGAGAAGAAGGACAACCCCGAGCTGAGTTCCTGCTCTTTACGGCGGGTGATGCGGTCATAGCCGGCCAGCAGGTTTTCCACCAGCACGTCCACCTGTTTTTTGGATTTCACCTCCTGTTGTTCGAGCGTCTCAGTGATGTCCTGCCTGAATTCCACGTCGGCTTTATATTGCCGCCGGCGCAGATCGAGTCCTTCCGCTATGCGGTCGTTGATATTTTTAGAAGTGTTGATGTTATTCTGCAACTTCAGGATGGGCGCTTTCCCTCCGGTGATGTGATCGGAAATGTAGTTGCGTATGGCTTGAAAACCACTCTCTTCCTCGCGGCCTTCCATTTCCGCTTTGGCGGAGGTAGCGAATACTTTCGGCTCTTTAAGGCCTTTTGTCCTGGCCTGCTCCCGCAAGCCTTTCAGGTTGACCTGCAGGTCCTGCTCCGGCAACAGATCTTTTTGCTGCAGTACGAAAATGACTTTCTTGCGCCAGTCTTCGTGGATGTAGTCAAAAAAGTCCCAGGCGCTTTGCCGGTAAGGATTTTTGGCTTCGAAAACGAAAACGATCAGGTCGGAGGCGGGGATGAAGCGCTCGGTAATCTCCTGATGGTGTTCGATGATGGTATTGGTGCCGGGCGTATCGACGATGGCGATCTCCTTGAGGATGTCGACGGGAATAAGGATCTTTTTCAGATACTTGTTGATGGTGATTTCTTCCTTCTCCTCTCCGTACAAAATCTGCTGTATCATGTCGGTCATGGGCTGTGGCGCCACTTTGGCCACTTCTTCGCCTGTGCCGAGCAGGGCATTGATAAAACTGCTTTTGCCCGCCTTGACTTCACCGACGATGACAAACATAAAGGGTTCGTGGATGCGGTTGCGCAGGTCGCTCACTGTTTTCGATAATTCCTCATTGGAGATGCGGATGGTGAGTTCGTGCAGGTCTTTGATGATTTCGTCAATACGGGCGCGGAAGGCCTGCAGGTCGCGGTTGATCAGTTTGGTCACGAATTGTTTTTTTTGGGTTTGCGGATGGAGGCATCCAGGATCATGATAGACTGGGGCCCTGAGCAAAATAGCAGGTCCAATATACTCAAATTGGTTAAAAAGCCTGTCTTTTCCTCAAATACCTGCCGGTAGCGGGCTGCCTCGAAATAAGGGTCCCTTTTCGCCCGGCGCCTCTTCGGATGGATGGCGTTTCGAAAATCGAGAACCGATGAAACAGGATCTTCCCGGTATTGTTGCGTCCATGCCGGTTGTGATTCCAGACCGCAGAGCTTCAGTGTGGTCAACAGCAAACCCCGGTTGAAATCAAACAAGAACCGGTAGGGGCGTTGGTAAAAAGGTGCCAGGCTTTCAGCGTAAAACTCAAAAAAAGGTGCGTTGCCATAGGCCGTTTGAATGCTCTGCCAGTGCTGATGCTGCCATCGTTCGCGATAAGCGATTTCTACTTCGCGAATGGGTTGCTGCTCATTCTTACCACTGACGAGCGGTACGGAGAGCCGCTGCCGCCCATTGGGACCGGCAAGGTAAGCCCGGTTGCGATAGGTTCCTTTCTGGTAGTGCTCCTGCTGTTCTATCCATACGGTATCGTGGAGCAAAAACTTCGTAAAGTATTGCACCGGGGGCAGGTATTGCAACTCCAGTAATATATCTTGCGGTAGATTCATGCCTTGCCTTTGGAGCAAAAAAAGAAATAATTGAAATCAGTAACCGGGATATCCGGTGTATATTGGGGCCCCAAGATAATAAATACATTAAAGCACTTTCCTGCCGGCTGCGCGATATACCGGCACTTGCTTTTTAAAGCCAGCATCTGATATGTCGATCTCTTCCAGCAGACGATTGTTTTTTCTGATTTGCGGACTGTTATTTGTAACCAATGTACTGGTAATTAATGATATTGCTACGGTCTGGAATGGTGCGGAGGCCCGGTTCTTATGGAATGCGCACATTGACCAGGCTACTCCCGTTCGAACACCTGCCCATTATTTGTCGGCCCTGATCACGGAAAACCCTACCCACACCTTCTGGGTTCGTCTTCCCGGAGTACTGATCCTTCTGATCAGCCTTGCGGGAATATACGCTTTGTCCCGGCCGGTGTTGGGCGGCAGGGCGGCCTGGTGGACTATTCTCGTGCTGGGCAGTTCTTTTCTCCTGCCCAATCTGGCGAAGGTCGCCACGCTGGACAGCTGGACCTTTTGCTGGCACGCCCTGGGCTATCTGTTATTGCTTCGCTATCTGAAAGAGCCCGGCTTGCTGTGGCGACTCTCTTTTTATCTGGTCTTATCGCTGGGACTTTGGACCAGTCCGCTATCCACCGTTTTACTCTTTGCCCTATTACCGGCTTTGTGGTACTGGCGGCATCCGCAGGGACGGCGCATGTGGAAGCTTCAACCCTGGGGGGCTATCCTGCTGCTCGGAGCTGTACTGCACAGTGCGGAGCTGATCGACTGGACCGGGGCGGAGCAGTACCTGGCGCCTTTCAGTGCGGGCTTTTACCTCTACGCTTTGCTAGGAATGTTTCCCTTCCTGGGATTTCTGCTGGGAGGATTGTGGGAGCTGGTTCCCAAATTGCGGCGGGGAGAGGAACTGGCGCTGCTCAACGCCTCCCTGCTGGCGTCGGCCCTCATCGCGCAGTCGCATGTCCTGCACCTGGTGCTGGCCTTGCTGATCGCCAAGCAGATGCACGTCTATTTTCAGGAGAAATATCCCTACCGGGGGCTGGTGCGCAGCGGCGCGATCTTGCACCTGGTGCTGCTGTTTCTACTTTCCACTTTACTTATGCTGGGCGGTTTTTTTCGCTTTGGGGGAGTGGGTTTTCGTTCGGCGCTGGCATTTGTAGCTGTATACTGGATGCTTAGCTTTGTAGGTGTGATCGGATTGTTCAGCGGCAACCGGCGTTACATTTGGGGAGCGACGATCGCCAGTGGGTTACTGCCTACGCTGCTTTTCTGGCTACAGGTTTATCCGCTGATCGAAAACCGGCGCAACCTACCGAAAAGGATCGTTGAAGCTGCTGCGGAATTTCACTCCGCACAGGAGCCCGTTTACCTGATCGATGGGCCGGATCGAAACAATGTGGCGCTGTATTTAAAAACTGCTTATTCCGGTCTGAAACGGCCGGAGGAGGTAGGAGAGCGGGGGAATGGCTTGTATATTGCGCCGTTGGAGCGTATCAAGTCTGTTCCCCCGCCTGCGGACAGTGTACGGGTATCGGGCTGGACTGATCTTTTCCGGGAAACGGAATGGGTATTGCTCGACTACCGCTCAGGAGCTCTGGAAAATGATATAGAGCAATCCGAGTAATACGATCGTAGCGATTCCCACCACGGTAAAAAATTTTTTGGCGTCCCTTTCATCCTTTCGTTCTCTTCTGCGTTGTTTTCTTGACTTTGCCATATAACAAAATATTTGTTGAGTATATTTTACGCCTTTAAAATAGTAATTTTTGTAGAAACCACCTGATGGAGAAGACTGTTTTGTTATCCCTTTTTCCGTTCACCAGCTTTCAACAGTGCCGTTCATAAAAATCGACGATGCGTTCATCGGTCATAATATCGCGCGGGCGCAAGGCCTGTTTGAGTACTATGCCTTCCAGGGTGCGGCAGCGGCTCAGGGCTACATAAGTTTGTCCGTGTTCGAAAGCTCCTTTACCCAAATCGATAATGACCTTGTCGAACGTTTTTCCCTGCGCTTTATGGATGGTGACCGCCCAGGCCAGCCGCAGAGGGAACTGGGTGAAAGCGCCCAGCGCTTCGGTATCGATTTTCTCCGGATTGTCCTTGTTCTGAATGTAGCGCAGTATTTCCCATTCCATGCGTTCGACTTCAACTTCGCGGCGTTGGCCGCTTCCTTCTTCTACTGCGACCGTAATTCGCTCGGCTTTCATATCGACTACCTTACCGATGGTGCCGTTGACAAAACGCCGTTCCGGATCGTTTTTGATAAACATTACCTGGGCGTTCAACTTGAGCCGCAGCGCCGGGTCGGTAGGGTAGAGGCTGGCCTTGAAGTTGCCGGAGATAGAGGCGATATACACACGGTCGGGAAGGGGGATCTTATCTAGTTCCCGCCGGTTGATGATATCGGCCTTGGCGTTGCGGGCGGTCAGGGTAATGTAGAATTCCTCCGCTTCGAAATCGGGCAGGCAGCGCTGGTTGAGGTCTTCCAGGTCGTCGTAATCCGCCTGGTTGAGCCGTATGCTGTCCAGCAGTCGCAAAAAATGACGATTGTCCTGGCGGTAGACTTTGCTCAGCTCCAGCATTTCCATTGGAAAGCCTTCGCGGAAAACCGCTGCGGAGAAGAAGTAGGGGGAGTCGTAGTGCTCTTGGAAAAGCATCGCTTCGGCATTGGTCGCAACGACCGGTGGAAGCTGAAAAAGATCGCCGAAAAAAACGAGCTGTACCCCTCCGAAGGGTTGGCGATTTTCCCGGTTGATACGCAGAAAGTAATCTATATTGTCAAGCAGGTCGGCCCGAACCATGGAAATTTCATCGATAACCAACACCTCGATATTTTTATAGAGGCCACGGTTGCGTCGTTTTTTGATATCATTTTTTGACAGTGGGCGTGGTGGAAATCCAAAAAAAGAGTGAATGGTTTGCCCTTTGACGTTAAGCGCGGCGATACCCGTCGGCGCAAGCACGACGGTTTTTTTACGCGTCGTATTGCGGAACAACTGCAGCAGGGTGGATTTACCCGTGCCGGCCCGCCCCGTTATGAACAGGTTGACCCCCTTCTTTTCGAGCAGATCCAGCGCGTAGGTAAAGTCGGTGCTGAGTTCCAGCGGGCGTTGTTCCATATTTATTTAAATGGTATTTTTATAGACAAAAATAGGATTATGCCGGGAAATCAGCAGAAGAAATTTTCAGAATTACTTTTTTGCGAAAAGCAATACCTTGAAAAAGAGTAGAAAAAGTATTAAAAAATAAAAATACAAGAAAAATAAGCCCGTTGCATTGATCGTTCATCATAAGGCAGTTATCTTTGACAGATGCTTCTGCATGATAACGCAGATCCAAGTGACTATCCCAATTTCCCCCCGGAGTGATAAAATTCACCTATCGACACACCACCCATAAAGGGAGGTTCTATTGAAAGGTAGGCCCCAGAACTATTTTTAAACGACCGATTACCAAGAACTATGCTTCGAGTAGTACACCAAAAGCTTCTACTAGGCGTCCTTTTCATCCTGTTGGGGCAGGCGTCTGGCTGGGGACAAACGACCATTCAGGGAACGGTTAGGGATACCCGGACGGATAAACCTGTTGCCAATACGACAGTTTTCTTTCTGTTGAAAACGACCCTTACCAACGAATCCGGCCGTTTTATTTTCAAAACGCCGCGATTGGAACAGGATGTGGTACTCGTTTTTGAAAAGAACGGTTATGAGACCAAGACCATTCACTTTCAGCTCTCGGGTCAAAATGAAATAGATATCGGTATTATTCCACTGCGGCCGCAGGAGGACATTGACCAGATGATGTCGGAAGATTTTGTTCCGACGGTTACCTTTGAGGGGGGGCAAAGCGTGGGGACGGGAGCGGAATCCCTCTCGGGCTTGCTGGCGGCTTCTCCGGATGCTTTTATTTCTACAGCTGCTTATCATTTTGCTGCTGCCCGCTTTCGCTTGCGCGGGTACGACAGCCGAAACACGGGAGTTTTACTGAACGGCGTACCGCTCAATGACCCGGGCAGCGGTATGCTCAGTTGGTATTCCTGGGCTGGTCTTAATGATGTACTCCGGAACCGTCGCAGCGAAGTGGGCCTGAGCCCATCAGCTTTTGCTTTCGGCGGCATCGGCGGTGCTACCTCTATCGATACCCGCGCTTCCCGGCAACGCCGTCAGATCAAAGCCTCTTACGCCGTTGCCAATCGCCTTTACCGCAACAAGGCCATGCTCTCTTTGTCTACCGGAACCCGCCCGGACGGCTGGGCGGCTACGATCGCGGGCTCGAGGCGTTGGGCACAGGAAGGCGCTATTCCCGGTGCTTTCTACGACGGCTGGTCCTACTTTTTGTCATTGAGCAAACAACTGGGTAAGGCACACGAGTTTAACCTGACCGCTTTCGGCTCCCCGATTTCGCAGGGGCTTCAGTCGGCCACCACCAAGGAATTCTATGGCCTGGCTGAATCCAACTCCTATAACCCCAACTGGGGCTTTCAGGCAGGAGAGATACGCAACGCCTCGGTCCGGCGCGTGCACCAGCCTACGGCGATTCTTCGCCACGACTGGAAGATGGGCGGGCAGACTACGCTGACCACAGCGGCCTCCTACCAAATCGGGCGCATAGGCAATACCGGACTGTATTGGTACGACGGTCGCGATCCCCGCCCTGCTTACTACCGGCGCAGCCCCGGATTTATGGATAACGGGCAGTCGGACGCCGTCGCCGAGAAATTTCGCAGCGACCCGTCGGTCAGCCAGGTCAACTGGGCAAGGCTTTACGATGTCAACCGGAATAACCTGGCCACGATCGAAGGCGCCAACGGTATTGCGGGCAATGACATCACCGGCCGCCGGGCTCAGTACCTGATCGAAGAACAACGTCGCGACGAAGAACTGCTCAGCGTGAGAACCAACCTGAAAAGTGTTATAAGCAGCCGCTTTGCCCTCAGCGGAGGCCTGGAGTGGCAACAGTGGCAAAGCCAGCGTTTTAAGCTCGTAGATGACCTGCTCGACGCCGACTACTATCTCGATATCGACAAGTTTGCCGAATTGGCTTATCCCAGTAATCCGGACGCCCGGCATCCGGATCTCAACCGCCCGGACCGGGTGGTGCAGAAAGGAGATACCTTCGGCTATAACTATCGTCACAACCTGCAGCGGGCCGCTGCCTGGCTCCAATTCGAGTTCACCTTCCGCAAAATCGATATATTCCTGGCAGGGCATGGCTCAATGACTGAATTTTACCGGGAAGGACTGTGGCGCAACGGTATTTTTCCCAACACATCGGCCGGCCCCTCGGAAAAAGTGCGTTTTGAAAACTACGGAGGAAAAGCAGGGTTGTCGATCAAGTTTAACGGCCGGAACTACCTGCAAATGATGGGGGCCTACCTCAACCGCGCTCCTTTCCAGGAGGATGCTTTTATCTCTCCCCGCACCCGCAATGACATGGCGTCCAATCTCGAAAGCGAAACGATATACAGCGCCGAAGGAGGCTATCTCTACCGCGGCCCCTTCGCTAAAATACGCCTGACAGGGTACTACACCCGCTTTGAGAACCAGCTGCGTCACAACAGCTTCTATTTCGATAATGTTCGCGCGGCCGAAAATGTAGAGCAGCAGGGCGGAGAGATCAATTATCTTATGCAAGGCATCAATACCCAGCATTTCGGGGTGGAGGCGGCTGTTGACTGGGCTATTTTGCCTGGCTTGCGTATCACTACCACCGCTGCGGTAGGGCAATACACCTACATCAACCGGCCGGAAGTGACAGTGATGCTCGATCATGAAGAGGACCCACTGCGTTCTTATACGGCCTTCATCAAGAATTTCTACGTACCCAATACGCCCCAGACTGCCCTGAGCGCCGGCCTCAATTACACTTCGCCGGGATATTGGTTCGCCAGTTTTAAGGTTAATTATTTCGATGACATATGGCTGGATTTTAACCCCGATCGCCGCACGACGGAGGCAGTAGTATATCGTGCCGATGACGATGTAGTGAGCGAAGGGTCAGACCTTTGGAAGGCGATCATCTTTCAGGAAAAGGCGCCGGCGGCCTATACCCTGGATTTCTTCGGCGGAAAGTCTTTTCAGATTAATAATGTCTTTCTCGATTTAAACGTCGGGGTGAACAATATTCTCGACAATCAGGATTTTATTACCGGCGGCTACGAGCAGTTCCGCTTCGACTATGAGAACAAGGATGTCAACAAATATCCCAACCACTACTTTTACGGGTGGGGAAGAAATTTCTTCGTTCAACTGGCCCTGAGGCTTTGACATCACCAAACTACTTTTCAATGGAGGCGTACAAAAGAAAACTACCGATCCCTTGTCTGATACTCTTATTACTTGTCGTTTTGACGGGCTGCGTCGATCAGGATTTCGATGAGCCCCCGGTTCCGGGCACGCCTGCGATCACAGCCAATATGACGATACAGGAGTTGAAAAACCTCCACGTAATGGGCGAGGAAGATCAGCGGATTGATTCCAATATCATTATCGGAGGCATTGTCATCGCCGATGATCAGTCGGGCAATTTTTTCAACAGCATTATTATTGAGGATGAAACAGCAGGGATTGAGTTGCGCCTCAATGCCGCGGGCTTATACAACGATTTCCCCACCGGCCGTATGGTCTACGTGCTGGTACAGGGGCTTTACCTGGGAGACGACCGGGGCGTGATCCAACTGAACGGAAGCCCGGATACTCCGCTGGAAGAACCCCTCATTGCTGACCACCTCATCGGCGCTGTCAGAAATCAGCCGCTTGTTGCCGATACGGTAGGGCTTAACGACCTTTCCGAAGACAGGATCAATACCCTGATTCATCTTAAGGACCTGCAATTTACGGAGGCGGATACGGGCGTGGTTTTTGCCGACGCATCCAACCGAAAGTCCCTAAACCGGATACTGGAAAATTGCGAGGGGAATACCATTATACTTCGGACCAGTGGTTTCGCCCGTTTTGCCGGATCCCTGACACCGTCGTTGAGGGGGGGCATCACGGCGATTTACCGCGTTTCTAGAAATGATAAACTGTTGTTCATCCGGGATATGGCGGATTTGCAATTCGAAGAAGAACGCTGCGGTCAGTCTTCGGGAGGAAACGATCCGGAGTTCCTCAGCATCTCGTCCTTGCGGGACTCCTTCGCCGATGGAACCCGCGTGGCTCCCTCCGATACCAAAATCAAAGGCATCGTCATTTCAGATAAAGACAACGGCAATATTGAAGCGACATCTATGGTGCTACAGGAAGGAGAGTCGGGTATCGCAATTCGCTTTCAGGAGGCTCATAATTTTGCACTCGGCGAAGAAGTAGAGATCAATATCTCCGGGCAAGTGTTGGTCGAACTCCGGGGCTTGCTGGTACTGAATCAGGTTCGAAACAATCGCGCTACGAGCCTGGGGAATGCTGTTGCGCCCAATCCGCGGCTGGTCACTCTGAAAGAAATTGAAAACAATGCCTTTAACCTGGAATCAACCCTGGTGAGGGTCGAAAATATTACATTATCCGGTGGCGATACCTGGGGCGGCCTGCTGACCGCTACCGATGATACCGGTACGATAATCCATTTTACCCGCAGCAGCGCCTCTTTTGCTGCTGAACCCCTGCCAGATAATAAAGTGAATCTGGTCGGTATCGTCTCTCAATTTAACGATTTGCAGTTGCTGATACGCAACCTCAACGATGTCACCGAAGGTCCTGATACCGGTATCACCCCCCTGACAGAGCTGTACGAACCTTTCAGCAGCCAGAATGAAAATGCGGACATAGCGCTCGCCGGCTGGACCAACCTGGCGGTTAAAGGGGCGCAGCGATGGGTGGCTAAAGAATTCAATGGTAACAAATATGCGGAAATCACGGCCTACAATGCCGACAGTCCGGAAATCGAAAGCTGGTTGATCTCGCCGCCCCTCTTGCTCAACGAGCCGCGAACACTCTCCTTTCGGAGCGCACAAGCCTTCTACGAACACGATGGTCTGTCCGTCTGGATTTCAAAAGATTTTAACGGAGAAAATTTCAACCAGGCGACCTGGACCGAGCTCAACCCCACGATTGCCGGCGATAGTGTGGGGCAGAACCAGTGGGTTCCCTCCGGAGATACCGACCTTTCTGAATTTGACGGCGTTGTTTATGTCGGATTCCGGTATGTGGGAACCAATACCACAAATACGACGACTTACCGGATCGATGATGTGCGAGTGGAGTAAACTGGACCGGATGCTGGATGCCCAATAGTTAATGAAGCGCCTCGGCAACACTTTTGTACTTTACTTGTTTAGCTGTGGTAAGCAACGGACGATCAATAACTGTCGGGTTTTCTAGGAGTGCTTTTCCTTTTATCCGGCCCCGGCACTCCGTGTACGGGGTAAACTGTTGAATAACCGCCTGCCTTAGCTCTGCTAAGGTCGGGGACCTTCGCCTTGGCTAAAAGAAAAATCACTTGCCTATCTAAACCCGACACTTATTAATCGCACGTCGTTAAAGCATTCTTTATTATTATGAGAGCTGTGGAATCCAAGCCTTTTGTATTCAAACAATTCGAAATATATCAGGATAAATGTGCGATGAAGGTCGGTACGGACGGTGTGCTGCTCGGCGCCTGGGTGGATGTATCGGACGTAGCAAACGCACTTGATATAGGAACAGGGACAGGGGTCATCGCTATTATGCTTGGACAACGGACCGAGAAGGCCCAAATCCACGCCGTAGAGATCGATGAAGTTTCCTTTGAGCAGGCCCGACGTAATATGGAGAGGCCCTCCTGGTCGGAACGCCTGAAGGTTTTTCATACCTCTATTCAGAATTTCCATCCTGCTGAGCCGGAGCACTATGATCTAATTGTGAGTAACCCCCCTTTTTTTACCGGCGGCACCTTTTCCAGTAACCAGCAGAGAAACCAGGTTCGGCATACCGTAAAAATGCCCCACGGTGATCTGCTGACGGCCGTCCGGAATCTGCTTGCACCTTCCGGCCGTTTCTGTGTCGTCCTGCCGCACATAGAAGGGCTGCGCTTTCAGGAACTGGCTGAAACTTATCGCTTATTCTGCAACCGGGTCACAGAAGTAAGACCGCTGCCCAACAAACCGGTAGAACGCTTGCTGCTGCAATTTGAGCGCCGCAAAGCGCCGGTCCGCCGTGATGAATTAGTATTGAAGAAGGAAGGTGGAAAAGGGTGGACAAAAGATTACAAAGACCTCACGCGTGAATTTTATCTGGAGGTATGAGTACAGTTAAGTGTGTGTTGAAATGAAAGCGGGAAATAAGCTCAAGGCCTATTTCCCGCTTTTCTTTCACTGCTCTTCTTCAGCCAGCTGGCTTTTGTGATTTTCGGACTCCTCGATAATTTTCTTAGCGAGATCAAGTATTGTGGTGTCGTCCAGGTTGACGATGCCCCCGTTTGGACCCGGTTCGACGTGTTTGTCGATTATTTGGCCGTTATCGTATTTGTTTGCTCCAAAGTAGTTGCGCACCGTTTGCTCATCAACTTGAAGCGTCTTGGCAATGCGAGCGACGCTACCGGTGGGGAGCCGGTGTTTGATTTCCCGCAATTCATTGAAGGTGATATTCATATTCTATTGATTTTGATTAAGAAAAGCCAATGTTTGTCGATTCCGCGTGTCGCTTTGTTTTGTAAGATAATATTTTTGGTTCTTAAATCAAAAGCTAACAATCCGGTATCGAAAAATTAAGAAAGTACCGCTCATTTTTTATCTGCTCCGGCACGGTGAATTCGCCAGGCTAAGTTTCGTTTGGCCGGGTAAATATCCGGCTTTTCGTTAAAACCTCGCCGAAATTCCCGCCATTGCGTTGAGCCCCAGTACCGGATAGTACTGCCAGCGTTCCCGCTTATTATCAAGGATGTTATTGACTTTGGCAAAAGCACCGATATTTTCGGTAAAGAAGTACTCGGCGCCGGCGCTCAGGTCGAGCAGCGCATTCAGGTTGCCTGCTTCTCCTTTTTCATCTTTAAAGGGCACGCCGTTCTGTATGAAAAGATCGGCACGGAGGCTGAGCTTTTCACCAAGGGTTAGGTAGGTAGCGCCGACGTTAACATCGAGTGCGGGTAGATGCCAGGCTTTTTCTTCATTTTTCGGAGAATAGAAGTTTTGCGCGATGGCGCCGGTGAGGTTAAACCCTTCGAAGAGCGGCATGGTCAGTGAGCCCTTTATGGTAAAGATGTCTACCGTATCGTAGCGGACGTTGAAACGCGGGATAGTATCTTCGTTGGCCAGATAGAGGGCGAGGTCATTAGCGCGTTTATAACCGGCCTGAGCCTGATAGTCTGCCCCCAGCAGTTCGCCGTTGATACCCCCGTAGAAGTGTGTGTAACTTGTATTGCGTAAATCGGGACGAGAGTTGATGAAAGGATTGTAATCGCTGAGGTTTTTGAAATTGTTTTTTTGCAGGCTTCCTTCGGCGCCCGCAAAAGCGGAAAGGATGTTTTCAATGACGTTAACGGCTACTTCTACATCCGGAAAGAAGAAGAACTCATCGTCGGAGTTAGCGATATTGGCGCCTACTTTAGCGCGGAAGACATCCCCATGGTAGGTGAAGCTGGGATTCAGGAAGAAGTTGTTTAGGCTTTGTTTGGACGTATCCCTGTATCCGGTAAAATCAGTGCGGAAGAGCACCCGAAGGGCCTGCTCTTCCTGAAACCACTTAGTGCCCTGCAGCTGTAAGTCGAAGCCATTCTCCCGGGCGGCGTAATTATCCTGCAGGTTGTAGAAGTCAAATTTGCCGCTGTAATTGAAATCGGCCTGGGTAGGTTTGCTGTTGAAGATCTCTCCGCCCAGCGCAATGGTTTTGAAGCTTTGCCGGACGTCATCGGCGGCGAAGGAAAGGGGGGCTTCGCTGGTATCGCGAGGAACGTTATTGTAGCCGTAATAGAACACATTGTCCTGAGTGTATCCTGCATGACCTTTTATGGCAAAGCCCATATCGTGGAAGTAAGTCCCCTCCAGGCCGGCATCGGTATAGCCGAATCGCTGGTTCTCAACATTATTGGTATTATTAGCAGAACGGTGGAGCAGGTCGACATCCATCAGGAATTTATCATTATTGACCAGCGTGTAGCTTCCTTCCGCGTAGAGTAGGCGGGGAAATCCGCCTCCCAGGCGGGCGAAGCCGGGGTACATCTCCGGATTTGCTTCCGGCCGCAAGGCTACCGGACGGATGCGCGGAGCGGGATAGTCAATATTCATGGGGCGCCCCGTGATATTGTACTGCTGTCGTTTGGTCATGGTATCGACCGGAGGTAGTTCCGGCTGCAGGTCAAACTTTTTGGTTTCCATCAAGCGGGCGTTAAAGCTGCGGATGACATCCACCTCTCCCGTCGGCAGTTCCTGCTGGCCGAGGAGCAGGGCAGGAGCTGTCAGTAGAAGAATAAGCAGAAATAAAAAAGGGAACTTGGTCATTTCTCGAATTTGTTTTTAACTCAGCAATCAATTCTGGTTGCGGCTGTTGCTTTCGTTGAGGAACTCCATCTGGCCGGAGTTCGGGTTGCGGTCCAGCCGGCTGGATTCCATGATCTGTTGGTTGAGCTGTTGCAGTTTGGCGCGAGCTTCCGCGACGAGTTGCGGATCCTCCTGATAGTTTTCCAGTAGGGCCTCCAGTGCGGCGCGGGCATTGTACAGGTCGCCCTTTTCAACCAGGATATCGGAGAGCAGCATGACGCTTTTGGCCACCCAGTAAGGATAGGCAGAACTTTCCTTATTGGCGTTGAGGGTGATTTCCTGCGCTTTGTCCAGTTCGCGGCGCTGATAATGGATATAGGCTTTGAGATAGCGGGCCTCGGCCGTTTGTTCATTATCACTCAGTTGTATCACCTGATTAAAGGCGGTCAGGGCATTGTCGTAATCGCGGCGGTCGAAAGCCAGTTTGCCCAGGTAGTAGTAGGCGGAGGCCTTTTGCTGGTTGGTAGCGCTCGGGTTGTTCGCCACTTTATTGGCCAGGCCATAGATAGCCTGGGTATTGCCGGCGCGGTAAGCGCTGCGCAGGGCGCCGAGTTGGGCCTCGAAACGCATATCGTCCGTGTTGGAGGCCTCTTCCAGCTGGGAGTAGTACTGGAAGGCCTTATCGAAGTTTTGTTCGTGGTGGTAGGCGATAACGGCTGCCTTTTCCAGCGCTTTCATGAAGTAGCGGCTGGGCCCCTGGTCGACCACCCATTCATAGTCCTGCAGGGCCTGTGAGTACTGGCGCAGGATAGCGTATGATTCCCCGCGCTGATAACGGGCTTCCAGCTGGTACTGTCCGTTGGGGAAATTGCGCAGGTAATTGGTGTAGGCCTCGATGGCGCGCTGGTAATCTCCTGTTTCGTAGCGGTTGGCTGCCGCCCGGAAGTTGATGGAGTCGCGGGCGAAGTTGTCTACCTTATAGCCGGGAATGGTTTCCAGAAAGGCGAAATAATCGCTGGGGCGCCCCAGGTCTTCGACGTAGATCTCTTCCAGGGCGGCTAGGGCCCGTTTGGCTTCTTCCGGTTCCGGATTATTACCGAATACCTGCTTGTAGTAATTGATGGCTCCTTCGAGATCTCCCTGGTTGTAGTTGATCAGCCCCAGGCGCATATAGGATTCATTGATGAGATCGGAGCTGGTCCGGTAGTTTTGCACCAGCTGATTAAAAGGCTGGGCGGCCTGGTTGAGCTTGCCGATTTCCTGGTAGGTGCTACCCAGCTGGAACAGTGCGTCGTCGGCGTATTCCGACTGGGGGAACTCCTGAGCGATGCGTTCCAGGGCGAGTATTTTGTCGGTCGTTCGTCCGCGTAGGCCTTCGATGATGGCTTTTTGATAAATGGCGTAGACATACTCGGGGTAGCGGGCATTGATCGCTTCGTCGTAATAACGCACTGCTTCGGGATACTGGTTGCGCTTGAAGTAACAGTCGCCGGTGCGCAGTGTCGCATCGCCGAGTACATTGGTAGTGATGTTTTCGTTGCGAATAAAGCGGCGGTTTCGCTTGATGCCTTCCACCGACTCGAGGTAAAAGCGCAGGGCGTTTCCGTAGTCTTCCTGCTTGAAAAAATTGTATCCCTGCAGGTAATTGCCGGTCATGATGGAGGATTCATCCGGCAGGTTGTTCATCGTCTTGGCCAGCGTCAGGAACTGATTGACGAAGTTGATACTGTTCTGGTAATTTTCTTCCCGGTGCGCGATATCTCCCAGCCAATAGAGTGCCATAGCCTGCGGCCGTTGTTCGAGCCTGTACTGAAGGGATTGCTGCAGATGAGTGCGGGCTTCGGCCAGCAGGTCGTTGCGCAATAGCTGAATGCCCCGGTAAGTCAAAACCTGCTGATAAGCTTGGAGTACTTTGGGTGTTTTATTCGGAATGTTCTCCAACACCTCCAGCGCTTCTCCGTAGTCGCGATAGCTGAGCACGATTTCACCGATCAGATCCTGTGCCTGCACGTAGTACCGGCTGTCGACGGCCAGTTCCTGCAGGGCATTGACGGCCGACTTGGGCTGGTTGAGCTCATAGGCGAGTTTGCCGTAGGTAAATCGCGCTTCCTCGGTGATGGTGGGATCGAAATTCATGCGCCGGGCGTCACCCAATGCGATTAGTGCGTTTTGTTTCCTTCCCAGCTTGAGGTAGCAGTCGGCCAGGTAAAACATAGCGCTTTGGCCAATTCTCGAATTGACGCTGGACAAGGGTTTAAAGCTTTCGATTGCCGCGTCGTAGTTGCCTGCCTGATACTGGGTATACCCCAGTTGGTAAAACTCCTCTTCGCGTAATTTGTTGGCGCTTTCGGCGTACTGACGCAAGTGGGGAAGGGCCTGTTCGAACATGCCTTTTTCGAAATAGGCCTGTCCGACCAGTTGATGGATCTCGTCTTTTTCCTTGAGCTCCCGCTCGTTGAGCCGGGGTTCGGCGTAGGTGATCAGTTCGTCGAAGCGCCTTTCGGCAAAATAGATCTGGGCGAGGTAGTAGGGGGCGTAGCGGCGGTAGCGGGAGTCGTCGCCGGCGATGCGCAGGGTGCGGATAGCATCGTTATACTCACCTTCAAAGAAATAGCAAAGCCCCAGATAATAGTTGGATTTATAGTAATAATCGCCGCGGATATCAGCAACGGCTTCAAAGTTGGATTTTGCTTCCTGAAATTCCTTATTGACAAAATGAGCGTAGCCTTTTTTAAAATTGATCTCCGCCCGCTGTCCGCGGGTCATGCCGGTGGTGCCGAGCCGCTCGTAGTATTCAAGCGCCCGTTCGTAGTCGCGTTCATTGAAGTAGTAATTGGCGACTTCTAAAATGGCTTGCTCCGCGATCGGGGCAGGCCGGTAGGTGCGGATGAACTCTTTGATGAGAATCTCTCCGTTGGGCTGATCGAGCAGCACCGCAGTTTTCGCCAGATGGAACTCGGCTTTTATGCGCAGCAGCTCCGCTTCTGCTTCGTTGACGGGCAGCAGCAGGTTCACTACTTCCTGAAACTCCTGCTGTGCTTTGCCGTAAACTCCTTTTTGGTAAAAATCGATGCCGCGTTTGTAAAAACGGTTGGCATCGGTGAAAATCGCAGTTTGTTGAGCCGCCAGCGGCCATACGAGCATAAAAATCACCAGCGAAAGGGTGAATTTCCTCATTGTCATAGGTGATTGAATTTTCTTAGCACTTATAGTTGGGAAGAGATTTCCTGTTGAATCCTTCCTCGCTGTGAGTCTCCTTTCCGAAACCAGTATTACAACTCTTTGAACTGTATCAGGAATTGTGTTATTGCTCCCAAGTTATGAAAAATTTAACAGAAGGGTGCTTGGGGCTGAGCCTGACGAAAGCCGGGCATGACCCTGCTAAAGCCTTGCCCGGCCCCGTCCTGCATCGGGCCGCCTTGCTTCGAGAAGCCGCTGGCAGCGAAAGGCGATTTATCCGAAATTGAGGATAGTCTTTTCAATGATATCGCAGCATTCGTGCAGTTGTTCCTCTGTCATCACGAGCGGAGGAGCGAAGCGAATGATATTGCCGTGAGTGGGTTTGGCCAGCAATCCGTTGTCGGCCAGCTTCATACAAATGTCCCAGGCGGTACTGCTTTCGGGCGTATCGTTAATGACGATGGCGTTCAGCAGTCCTTTTCCTCTGACGAGGCTGACCAGGCTGGTTTTATCGACGAGTTCTTTTTGTATGCGTTCCCGGAAATCCTTCCCGAGTCTTTCCGCATTTTCAGCCAGTTTTTCGTCGCGAACGACCTCGAGAGCTTCCCGGGCTACCGCACAGGCCAGCGGATTGCCGCCGAAGGTAGATCCGTGCTCGCCGGGTTTGATGGTGAGCATAACTTCGTGGCTTGTAAGAACGGCGGATACCGGAAAAACGCCGCCGGAAAGGGCTTTGCCGAGGATGAGAATATCAGGGCGGAACCCCTCGTGATCACAAGCCAGCAATTTACCCGTGCGGGCGATGCCTGTTTGAATTTCGTCGGCAATGAATAATACCTTGTGTCGCCGGCAGAGATTATAGGCTTTTTTGAGGTATCCTTCATCAGGGACCACGACGCCCGCTTCTCCCTGTATGGGTTCCACCATGAAACCGGCTACGTTGGGATCCTGTATGGCTTCCTCCAGTGCTTCCAGGTCGTTGTAAGGGATAACCTCATACCCAGGCATATAGGGGCCGAAGCCGCGCGTGCTGGAGGGATCGGTAGAGGAAGAAATAGCCGCCAGGGTGCGGCCCCAGAAATTTCCGGTGACGAAGATGATTTTGGCCTGGTTGATCGGTACGCCTTTAACCTGATAGGCCCATTTGCGACAAAGCTTGACGGCCGTTTCTCCACCCTCGACGCCTGTGTTCATGGGCAGAACGCGATCGTAGTCGAAATACCCGGTTACATACTTTTCGTAAGGGCCGAGTACATCGTTGTAAAAGGCGCGGGAAGTAAGCGTCAGCCGGGAGGCTTGCTCTTTAAGGGCCTCGACAATACGGGGATGACAGTGTCCCTGGTTGACAGCCGAATAGGCAGCGAGAAAGTCAAAGTATTTTTTTCCTTCCACATCCCACATAAAAACCCCTTCGCCGCGGGAAAGCACGACGGGCAGGGGGGCATAATTATGGGCACCATACTGCTCTTCAAGCTGTATCAAATCTTTGGGGGAAAGTGTCTTGGTATCCTGTATCATTGCGTTGCGGTTTTACCCATTTCCGGAATTGGCGCTAAAGGTAATATTTATCAACAGGAATTCAACTCATGGCCATAATTTCTTCCGACTTGATCATCTCGGCGCCCTTCTTCTTCATTTCTTCGATGGCCCGTTCGATGTCACCTTCTTCTTGTTCGATACCGCGTATGCCGTCGATGACAACATGCGTATTGAAACCGAGCTCCCGGGCGTCGAGCGTCGTGTATTTGACGCAATAGTCGGTGGCCAGCCCCATGATGTAGACGTCTTCCACGCCTTTCTCTTTCAGGAAGTCGCCCAGGCCGGTAGCTTTGCGGTGGCCGTTATCAAAAAAACCGCTGTAGCTGTCAATATCGGGATCGGTGCCCTTGTAGAAAACCTTGTCCACCTTTTCGACATCCAGTTCCTTGGGATATTCGGCGCCGAAACTGCCCTGTACGCAGTGGATGGGCCACAGGATCTGTTCCAGGCCATTGAGTTCTATGGTCTGGCCGGGTTTACGCCAGGGGTGATTGGCCGCAAAACTACCGTGATTGGCGGGGTGCCAGTCTTTGGTAGCCACGACCAGTTCAAATTCATCCATTAGTTTATTCGCTACGGGAATGACTTCATCTCCATTCTCAACAGCCAGTGCGCCACCGGGGAGGAAATCATTTTGTACGTCGACAATTATCAATGCTCTTTTCATAATCAGCTAAGGTATAGATGTTCGAGATTCAATGAACTGCTTTTATTCACTATTCCTAACGAAAACCTCTGCCTGACAGTTGACTGAAAGTACTGATGATTATTGGGAGCCTCCCTCAAACAGAACTAATAACTCCTTCGTAATGCTGTTATACGACGCCCCGGTCAGTAGAAGCTCAAGCTTCGGCTCTTCCGGCCCTCACAGCAATTTGCCATCCTGCATTTCAAGGATTCGATCGCTCATCTTCGCCAGCTCGAGGTTGTGGGTGACGATGATAAAGGTCTGCTGAAAATCTTTCCGCAGGTCAAAGATCAGCTGGTGAAGTTCCTGGGAGGAGGAAGTATCGAGATTGCCGCTGGGTTCGTCGGCGAAGACAATGGCAGGTTGGTTCATCAGGGCCCGGGCTACTGCGACCCGTTGCTGTTCACCGCCCGACAGTTCAGTAGGCTTGTGGGTCAATCGCTCCGTCAGACCGAGATAGTCGAGCAATTCGGCAGCCCGCGCCTCGGCTTTAGCTTCAGGCACTTTGTTGATGAATGCCGGGATGCATACATTCTCCAGGGCCGTAAACTCCGGTAACAGGTGATGAAACTGGAAGATAAAGCCGATGTTGCTGTTGCGGAAATGCGCGAGTTTTTTCGTGCTCAGGCTAGAAACATCCTGTTCGTTGATCAGCAAATCCCCACTGTCAGCCCGGTCGAGGGTTCCCAGAATATGCAGCAGCGTACTTTTGCCGGCGCCGGATTTACCAACTATAGCGACCACCTCTCCGCGCTCAATTTGCAGATCGACCCCCTTAAGTACGTGCAGATGACCAAAGGATTTGTGAATATTCGAAGCCTGAATCACATCAATGTTTTTCGTTTCTGGTAGCTGTAGAAAGTCTCCTGCTCTGAAAATACGGCAGACTTTCCGCTGCTTTTCCAATAAACCGGCCCAAAAATAATTGAATTAACGGGAATAGGGGATGGTTTAAGTAAAAAATTGATGATTGGCGATTGGGAAAGAATCGGAGAGCTTCATCAAAAAAAGAGCGAAAGCAAAAAAAATTGCTTCGCTCTTGTTAGAAATCACCCGACTGTTATTATGAAGGATCTATAGTATACTCGCAGAATTGGATAGAGAACTATTTAACCATTTAATCTTAAACCATTTAACCATGAGTAGTTCTGTACCGGATTCTTTGAGTAAACTTTAAATGTTAATGTAAAGATAATAATTATTCTCTAAACGTTAAATTAATCTTAAATCCTAGGCTTAAGATAAAGGAAATTTGGCAAATACCTAACCATCTCGAAACTTTTTTTGGGAGGAGGGGGGAGGATCTTCAAACTGCTTACGTGGTGCTTCCCATGAACAACTTCCTGTATCCCCTGTTCCAAATCTGCGTTTTACAAAGATCAAAATCCGTTTTATGAGCACTCATCGTCGCCTGCGCCTCATCCTGGGGGATCAGCTCAATGCACAGCATTCCTGGTACGAAGAAAAAGATGAAGACACCTTGTATATAATGATGGAATGCCGTTCCGAGACTGATTATGTGCGGCATCACATTCAGAAGGTGGTCGGTTTCTTCCTGGCTATGCGCCATTTTGCGGAAGCATTAAAAAAGGAAGGTCACAATGTGCGTTACCTCAAACTCGACGATCCGGAAAACGAGCAGTCGATCGCCGGTAACGTCCGTAAGTTTATCGAGGAATACGGCGTGGAACGCTTTGAATACCAGTTGCCTGATGAATATCGGCTCGACCGGTCCTTGAAAGAACTATGCGAGGAACTGGATATTGAAAGCAAAGCGGTCGATAGCGAACACTTCCTCGCCGGGCGAGACGAGGTAGAGCAAACCTTCGAAGGCAAGAAGCAATACCTGTTGGAAACCTTCTACCGTAAGATGCGCAAGCGCTACGATATTATGATGGAGGACGACGGCAAAACGCCCGTGACCGGTCGCTGGAACTACGATGAAGAAAACCGGAAATCACTGCCTGAAGACCAGCCCATTCCCGGGCATTTGCATTTTGACCGGGATGTCAGTGATATCGTTCAGTTGCTGGAGGATCAGGATGTGGATACCTTCGGACGCATTGACCCGGAGCACTTTCCCTGGCCGGTGACCCGGGAGGAATGCCTGCAATTGCTGGATCATTTCACTGAAAAACGCCTGCTGCTGTTTGGAAAGTATCAGGATGCAATGACCGACCGGGACTACTTGCTGTTCCACTCCAAGCTATCTTTTGCGATGAATACCAAAATGCTGCACCCACTGGAGGTTATTCGCAGCTGCGTGGATGCCTGGCAGGAAGAGGAGCAGGTCGATATTGCCCAGATCGAAGGCTTTGTGCGACAGATACTCGGCTGGCGCGAATACATGAGGGGCATCTACTGGGCGAAGATGCCGGCTTACGCCGAAAAGAATTTCTTTGAGCATGAGGCCCCACTGCCGGAATGGTACTGGACCGGCGATACTAAAATGAAATGCCTGCACCACGCCGTCAACCAATCTCTCGACCATGCCTACGCCCATCACATACAGCGCCTGATGGTGACCGGCAACTTCGCTTTACTATTGGGCGTTCATCCCGATGAGGTCGACGAGTGGTACCTGGGTATCTATATGGATGCCATACAGTGGGTAGAGATCACCAATACCCGCGGCATGAGCCAGTTTGCCGACGGCGGCATCGTAGGCACCAAGCCCTACGTCTCCAGCGCCAACTACATTCACAAAATGAGCGATTATTGCAAGGATTGTCACTACAACCGCAAAGACAAAACGGGGGAGAAGGCCTGCCCCTTCAACAGCCTGTACTGGGACTTTTACGACCGCCATACCGACAAACTTTCCAACAACCCCCGCATCGGCATGATGTACCACACCTGGAACCGCATGGGAGATGAAAAGCAGGAGGCCATCCTGAAAAGGGCGGCATACGTGAAGGAGCATATTGAGGAAATGTAGTGGGGGAGTGCCAGCCGGGGAGACAGAAAGAATGGAGCACGAAGCTTTGCTTTGCGTAAGCTCTTGATAGGGAGACGATGGACGGGGAGAACCTGGAATAGTCCCTCTTTAAATTCTATGGTGCTACTGATGAGATTACCAGCCTCTCGTTTAAAAAATCTTTTTCAACTTTGTATTTTGAGGAGGAAATAACCGTAATTTGTCATGCAGCAAATCTCAACTTTTTTCCTTTACGTTTCATTTTTCCTATTACTGCCGGGATGCGCGGAAAGCGGCACCGAAACAGCAGATAGCGCTCCTCCGCCGACATATGAACTGGTCTGGGCCGATGACTTCGACTACGAAGGGCTACCCGATTCCGCGAAATGGTCTTATGATGTGGGTGACGGCTGTCCCAATCTCTGTGGCTGGGGCAACAACGAACTGCAGTACTACACCGAACGTCGTCCGGAGAACGCCCGCGTGGAAGACGGCCATCTGATCATCGAGGCGCGCCGGGAGAACTTCGAGAGTCGTGAATACACCAGCGCCCGCCTGGTTACCCGGGAAAAGGGCGACTGGAAGTACGGCCGCTTTGAAATCCGCGCCAAGTTGCCTTCGGGCCTGGGCACCTGGTCCGCCATCTGGATGCTGCCTACCGACTGGGCCTACGGCGGATGGCCGGCCAGTGGTGAGATAGACATTATGGAGCACGTGGGCTACGAACCGGATACCGTGTACGGTACCGTGCACACCAAAGCCTTTAACCATAAAATTGGCACTCAGAAGGGTGGGCAAATTTATTTGCCAAACTGCGAAGACACTTTCCACACCTACGCCATCGACTGGACCCCAGAGAGGATCGACTTCTTCGCCGATGCAACCCTGTATCGCACCTTCGAACATCAAGGCGACGGATTCGAAGAGTGGCCCTTTGACCAGCCCTTCCATTTGATCATGAATATCGCCGTCGGCGGTGACTGGGGCGGCAAGGAAGGGGTGGCGGAAGATATCTGGCCCCAGCAAATGGTGGTCGATTACGTGAGGGTATATCAACTGCGGGAGGAGTAGCCAGGTTCACCAGGTTTATTGACGGGCTGACTCCAAGTCACCCCGTCCATCGCCGTACTCGAAGAATTGTTAACCAGCGAACCTTCCGGCCGTTTGTACAAGCCATCTATGCGCCCGAAAACGTCAAAAAACTGGAACAAGCCTTCTGTGAAGAGATCGTAAAGGTACAAACCGAAGGCTTTGCTGACGAAGAAGTGAAAGCCGCCAAATCGGGCTGGGTCCAGTCCCAACAGGTGAGCCGCGCCCAGGATGCTTCCCCGGCCGCCCAGCTGAACAACTACCTCTACCTCTCACGCCAAGAGCAAGTCGAAGCAGTTGCGCCCGTTCTCATCCCTCGTTTTTTCGTACCTTGGCGGCGTAAATACTCACCCATGGTCGAAGCCTTTATTGAAAATCCGATCTTACTATTGTTCATCGTTGCCGGTATCGGCTACTGGATCGGCAGTATCAGGATCCGGGGGAGCAATTTGGGGGTAGCCGCCGTGCTTTTCGTCGGGCTGATCTTCGGGGGCCTGAGTCCTGAGTTGTACATCCCGGAGATTGTCATCTTCCTGGGGTTAGCCATTTTTGTCTATACCGTAGGGCTAAGTAGCGGCCCCAGCTTTTTCGCTACCTTCCGGCGGCGCGGCTCGCGCGATATCCTCTTCGTTTTTCTCATGCTCACCTTTTCAGCCGGCATCACGGCCGGGCTCCACTTCCTTTTCGCTTTTCAGGCTAGTACCACCTCTGGCCTTTTTGCCGGCAGCACGACGAACACGCCTGCCCTGGCCGGTCTGCTCGACGCCATCAGCAATGCCAACCTGGATAGCGAAGGCATCAAATCGATGAGCGAACTGGCGGTGATCGGCTATTCGTTGTCGTACCCCATGGGGGTGATTGGGGCCATGGTGGCGATATCGGTGATGCAGCGAGCGCTTGGCGTCAACTACGAGGCGGAGGAGCAATCGCTCAAAAAAGACTATCCCGTGCGGCAGAATATTACCAGTCAGACGGTGCGGGTGAAGAATGAAGCCTACACCGGTAAGCCGATTCGCGACCTCAAGCGGGAGCACGAGTGGGTGATCGTCTTCGGCCGTCTGCGCCGGGGCGAGGAAGTGCAGCTGACCAACTATGATTCCGTACTGGAGATCGGCGATGAGGTCGCCATCGTGGGGGAAGCCGAAGAAGTGGCGCGGGTAACCGAACGGCTGGGTGAGGCACTGCCTTATCAGTTGTCCTATGATCGCTCCGAATACGAGACAAGAAAGATCTTCGTCTCCAACCCGCGCGTAGCGGGAGAGAAGCTGGCTGCCCTCAACCTGAACGAAAAGTTTTCGGTCATCATCACCCGCATCACGCGCGGCGATATGGATCTTTTAGCCCACCCGGATACCGTACTGGAGCTGGGTGACCGCGTGCGCCTGGTGGCGCGGCGCCGCGATATTCCGGTGATTTCCAGCTTCTTCGGCAACAGCTACGACGCCCTGAGCGAGATTAACCTCTTGTCTTTCGGGCTGGGTATGGGACTGGGGCTCTTACTGGGCATGATCACCTTTCAACTGCCCGGCGGCGTCTCCTTTAAACTCGGCTATGCCGGCGGTCCGCTTATCGTCGCCCTCATGCTCGGTCAACTGCGGCGCACCGGTCCGGTCGTATGGACGCTGCCTTATAGCGCCAACCTTACCTTGCGACAGGTGGGCCTCATTCTCATGCTGGCGGGTATCGGTGTGAATTCGGGCTATACCTTCATGAATACTATCTCGCAGGGGGAGGGAGGGATCCTCTTCCTGGCGGGCACGATCATCAGCGTACTGACGGCCCTGGCTACGCTGTTTATCGGGTATAAGCTACTCAGGATTCCCTATAGTTTCCTCATCGGTATGGTCTCGAACCAGCCAGCCGTACTGGAATACGCACTGGAAAAGGCCGAAAACAAACTGCCGAATATCGGCTACACGCTCATGCTGCCGGTGGCAATTATCACCAAGATTGTGTATGTTCAGTTTTTGTTCGCGCTGCTGAGGTAGAGCGGAATTTACACAGAGATTCACAGAGGAGACACGAGATTCACAGAGGATTTTTGATGAAAAAACAAGATGTTTTTAGACAGGGGCAGTCCTGCCCCCTTATAATCTTTAAATTATGTCCGCTACGTTAAAGTCATTTATGAAGAAAAAAAACATTTTCAGAAGACAAATCTGTCTACTCCTTCTATGCTGTTTTTTTCTTTTCTCTCTTCCGGCACAAGAGCGCACGGTGGGGCTGCTGCAATACGAAGCAGAAACTTCCGAGGGGTATACGCTATTCAGGCCTCTTTTTACCGGCAATACCTTCTTGATCGATAACTGTGGGCGGGTAGTGAATGAGTGGGAAAGCGACTGGGCCTTCGGTACCAGTGTGTATCTGAGGGAAGACGGTGCGCTGCTGCGGCCCTCCCTTTCCGCACCCGGTGTGAATCCCGTTTTCCAGGTCGGCGGTGTGATGGACCGCGTAGAGCTGGTCGACTGGGACGGGACGGTGCTTTGGGATTTCGTTTATTCCGATTCGATGCGCATGCTTCATCACGACGTCGAGCCGATGCCCAACGGGAATATCCTCATCCTGGCCTGGGACCTGCGGACCTACGAGGAGGCCATAGCCGCCGGCCGGCGTACGGATTTGCTGCCCGACAGCGTGATCTTTTCGGAACATATCATCGAGGTGGACCCCAGTACCGATTCTATCGTTTGGGAATGGTATCTATGGGACCATCTGGTGCAGGACTACGACACTTCAAAGGCTAATTACGGAGAGGTGGGGCGTCACCCTGAGCGCCTGGATATCAACTTCACGGCCGGCCCTACGGCTGATGGCGGCGATGACTGGCTGCACCTAAACTCCATTGATTACAACCCCGATCGCGACGAGATTATGATCAACTCGGCCTTCCTTGGGGAGTTCTACGTCATCGATCACAGCACCACCACCGAAGAGGCTGCGGGTTCTTCGGGCGGGCAGTGGAACAGCGGCGGTGATTTCCTCTACCGCTGGGGCAACCCGCAGGTCTACGACCAGGGAACACCGGAGGATCAGCAGCTTTTCTTTGCCCACGACGCGCACTGGATACCGATCGATTTGCCCGGCGGCGGTAATATCATGGTGTTTAATAACGGCAACGCCGACCGGCCGTATTCCTCCGTGGATATTCTGGAGCCGCCCGTTGATAGTTATCTCTCAGGCTCCTACGTTTATGTACCCAACAATCCTTTCCTGCCGCGCCGGCCGGCTTACACTTATACAACTGATCCGCCCGAGGAATTCTTCTCCAGCTTCATCTCCGGGGCCCAGCGGCTACCGAGCGGCAATACGCTCATTTGCTCGGGCGCTCAGGGTCGTATTTTTGAAATCAACCCGGAAGAGGAGATTGTCTGGGAATACATCAACCCCGAGATCAATACCGGCCCGCTGGCTTACGATGTGGACGAAATACCGATCGCCAACGGACGCAACGCCAATGTGGTTTTCCGCACTACGAGATACCCGGTCGATTATCCTGGGCTGGCCGGCCGTGACCTTACCCCGGGCGATCCGATCGAAACCGGTTTCCCCGAACCTTATGATTGTCAGCTGTTGACCGGTGTTGAGCTCGTCGCTCCCGCCGATCTGCGAATCTATCCGGTTCCTGCCCGCGAGGAGCTGATCATCGAGAGCGCAGAGCTGGACGGCCGGCAACTACGCCTCTTCGATGCGTTGGGGCGGCTGCTGCTTTCACAGCGCATGCAGGGCGCGCAGTGGCGCCTGGATGTGAGCGGCTGGGCGCCGGGAGTGTACTTCCTGCAAGGGGAGCTGGGATGGGGGATGCGAATCGTGGTGCATTGACTTGACCTCGGGATAAAGACAAGAATGAATTAAGATACTTGTCCGCATCTGTGCACCTCACCAATGGAATTTCTGTTTATTACTGGGCTTGTTGGTTCCATAACTGCAATCGCTCCCCCCGGTATGCCATGTCCGAGTTTCTCCAACCACGGCCGTCGCCGTACAGGCTTTTGAAGAGGATAGTCGCTTCAAAGACGACTTCCTGACTGGGGTAGGCTACTTCGATCACCTTGGCGCGCTGCGATTCTTTTTTAATGTATCCCGACGTGAGGAGCACATTTCCCGTTTCCGGAAGGAAATCTGCGTCGCTGATGATGGAGGAGTACAGATCCTCGCCGCGAAGCGCTCCGTATTGCCAGGCCTGGCGGACCGTCAGCTTCTCCTCATCGATGTCATACACCACGGCGCGGCTGAAACCGGAATCATCGAGCAGGAAATTGCGATGTAGGCCGTTGTCGAAAAGCAAAAGCTTGCCGTCGGGCAGGACCATGGCGGCATGTTGCCCCCAGGACCACCGGAATTCAGGAAGCCCTTTTTCTCCCTCCTGCACGGCTGGGGAGAAAGGCTGCCCCTGTTGGTCGACGGCGGTGAGCAGACGGTCCGCGGTAGATAGGCCGTTACCGTAAAGACCCGCTTGACCCCAGCCCCGGTGCGGCGCCAGAATCCAGCGCAGTTCATTGTTTGAGGACACCTTGAAGACGCCCTGATGCTTAGCGGAGATGATCAGGCTGCTGTCGCGCTCGTCATACCAGACCGAATTGACATGCAACCAGTCGCGGGGACTACGGATCAGTTCGAAACGGTCAACGTCCAATACCTGGCGCAGGTCCCATTCGCGGATAATTTCGCCGCTCTGGCGGTCAACTTCCACAATGAAATCCAGAGCGGTATTTAATCCCAGTTTACTGGTGGGAACGAGAAAGTTGCCGTTGGGTTTCTCATAAACGTCGTGATGCTGCTGGTGTCCATCCAGGTACCAATTGTTCAGTCGCCTGCCGAGTTTGTCGTACATGTAAATCCGGTGGCTATGCCCGAAGCGGAATGCGCCGTTTTGTAGCGGCTCAAAGGGGGCCGTCCACCCGCCCGTCCAGCCCAGATTGAGAAACCAGCGTATGTCGCCGTTTCGGTCGAATGCCAGCGGGATGGTTTGATAGCGGTTTCCTCTGGCTAAATTGAACTCGATTAAGGTCCAGCCTGCCTCCATCCTCGACGGGTCCGCCTGTTCAATACGTACCTCCGGCATAAAACCGGGTAGGGGAGGCGCCTCAATGGAAAATGAATCGACGGCGTATTGATGCAGCGATTGCCCCAACACCTTGTATTTTACCCAGTTGTTCTGTCCGGGATAGAGCCCCGTCAGCGGAATCTCGTGGCGGGTATCGATATTTCCGGAACCGATGTTTGCCGGCCTCGGGCCCTGAATCTCTATTTCGACAAGCGCCGCTTCTTTCGTTTCCAGACGAAGCATCCCGGCCAGCGGCGCCGTGCTGTCAAAGACGACGGATTCCACCAACTCCTCCGCCGGCACTTCGACAACCTGCGGAAAGCTCAGGCGCTCCTCCTGGCAGGCAGTAGCCAGTAAGAGGATGAAGAGAAAGAAAAGTGGATTGGTTTTCATGATTCTAAGCGTTGAAATTTATTGGACAAAACCCAGCCCCAGCACCCATCCTCAGGTTGATGAGGTGTAGGGAGGTTTATGGAGGTTTAGGAAGGGGACGTGCCGAAGTCTGGCCAAGTATCGCCATAGCTGTTCCCTTGCCAAGCATCGCCTGGCCCAGCCCCCCTTTCACCAAAGTTTCACCCGCTCGCCCCGGTACACAATATCTGCCTGTGCCCATCCCGTTCCGGTGGAAAATTTATTTTTAAACAAAACCGTCGCTTCAAAGATCACTTCTCTGCCCGGGCGGCTTACTTCGATTACCTTCGCGTAGTGTTCGCCCTGGTAGGCGACATTGCCGCTGACGAAGAGAATATTGCCGGTTTCCGGCAGGTAGTCCACATCGCTGATATTGGGGGAGTAGATTTCGGCGCCGCGTTCCTCGCCGTATTGCCAGACCTGCCGTACCGTGCCCTTTTCCTCATCGATTTCGTACTCCACGGCGCGGGAGAAATCAGCTGCGTCATAGGTGAAGTGACGATGCCAGCCGTTATCAAACATCAGCAGGTTGCCGTTGGGCAGCAGCATCGCGGCGTGCTGCCCCCAGGGCCAGCGGAAATCCGGGCGGCCTTCCAGGCCTTGTTGCAGGGACTGCGAATAGGGTTCTCCTGCCGCATCCACCGCGGTGAGCAGATAATCGCTTGTTTCGAAGCCTTCACCCTCCGGCCCCGCTTTGCCCCAGCCCTGATGCGGCGCCAGGATCCACTGCAGCTCATTTTCTTGTGAAACCTTAAATACCCCCTGATGCCGTCCCGAGATGATGAGTCCCTGGTCGCGTTCGTCGTACCAGACAGAGTTGACGTGCAGCCAATCGTAGGGGTTGCGGATAAGGTCGAAGCGATCCACATCCAGCACCTGCCGCAGGTCCCATTCCCGTGAGACGCCTCCCGTATCGCGGCCGACCTCCACGATGAAATCCAGTCCCGTATTAAAGTCCTGCCTGGTGGCTGGCGCGACAAAGTTGCCGTCCGGTTTTTCGATGACATCATGATGTTGCCAGTATCCGGGTATTCCCCAGCGGTTCGCCTCGTGTCCCAGCCGGTCGTATTCGAAGATGCCCCAGCCGCGGGCGTAGAAGAAGTTGCCGTTCTCCAGCGTCTCGAAAGGCGCCCGCCAGTCGTTGTTTTGGAAATCCATATACCAGCGGATATCCCCGTTGTGGTCGTAGATAATGGGAACCAACCGCAATTCACCGTCGCCGCCGATATTCAGCTCGCAGAGGGTGAAGCCCGGCTCCATGCGTGCGCTATTCGCTTTGTCGATTCGGATATCCGGGAGAAAGTCAGGAAGCGCCGGCGCCCGGTAGAAGGAAGTATCCAACGCAAAGCGCCGTCCTTGCGGGTCCTCAATGCGGATAATGACGGGATTCTCTACGCCGGCGTACAGCCCCAGCACCGGCACCACATGTGTGCTGACGATAGAATCGGTGTAGCTTCGCTGAAAGGGAATATCACCCTCGACTTTGACCTCCAGTGTGGTGGCCACTGTCGTCTGCATCCTGGCGATCGCGGTTAGCGGCGCGTCGGGGTTGTGCTGTATCTGTACGGTCCCGCTCAACAATTCCGACGCGGGAACTTCGACAAATTCTGCAGGTACGGGGTCTTCCCGGCGGCAGGAGAGGGTGAGGAGAATGAGTAAGAGATAAAGAATTGGAAGCTTGTGCATAAGTTTTTGGTTGTAAAACGCATGGCCTAAGATAAGGGCTGTGTAGCAGTTTTTCAGGGGCTGGGATGGTTATTACACAAAGATCGCGAAGGAGACGCGAAGATACCCGAAGCAGCCTGCCAAGGGCAATGTCCCCAAAATTTTGGATTAATGCCGACCTCAGGCTTTTACCCCCGCAGTTACGTTTCCCGAAGCAGTCCAGTGCAGAGCCGGTATTAATCCAAAAAATTCTGCTCTCCAAGCCAAGAGCAATCCGAAGCAGCCAAGAGCTATCAGACCTCCCCCCGGAAGACTTCGTCTTTGAGGTTACCATAGTCATCGAAGCTCTGTCTCACACTGAAGAGTATCGTCAGGGCTACGCTCAGGGTGATACACACAAAAATGGTGATCATAATCGCGATCTGGTACCGGATTGCTGTATCCGGCGAGGAGCCGCCGATGATCTGCCCGGTCATCATGCCGGGGAGGAAGACGACGCCCATGGTGGCCATGCTGGCGATGGAAGGGTTGAGGGAAGCCTTGAGGCCGTCGCGGAAGAAGGGGACCAGGCCTTCCAGCTGACTGGCGCCGGCAGCAAGGTGATAGAGGTATCGGTCGCGGTCATTGCGGATTGCCTTGTAGAAATCCGCGATGCCGATGACGATGCCCTTGAGGGCGTTGCCCAGCAGCATACCGCCGATGATGATGAGATACTGCGCGGTAAAGATGTTGTCGAGATCGAGGAGGATACCGTTGAAAAACAGGAGGATGGAGCCGGCCGATAAAAACAAAGCGGTAAACACCGGAGCGATAAACTTCCGGTAGTTCAACTCGGAGTTATTAATCGCGGAAAAAGTTGCGAAGCCGATAGCTGTGACCACCCAGCCGATGTTAACCCAGGTATTATCCCAGCGGAAGACGTAGATGAGCGCGGCCCCTACCGCCGCCAACTGCGCCGTCATCCGCAGTACGGCTATCAGCAGGCGCTGCAGAATGCCGATACGGAAATACCAGGCGATGCCCAGAGGGATCAAGAGGAGAAGGTAGCAGAGGGCCATAGCCCAGAGGGGGATGTTGACGGCGGTGTCCATGATAGGTCTTTTTTGATACAACTGCTTGTTTTGTGAGTTTAGAAGTTTAGCGCTTCGCCCTTCCCGACACTGCGTGTACGGGGCAGGCTGGGCTCGCTGTTTAGAAGTTTAGCAAGTCTGAAACCGGGAATCTCATTTTCAGACCTGCTAAACTTCTAAACCAGCCACGCCCGACCGGAAGGGCCGTGGCGTCTAAACTTCTAAACTTTTTTCGATCCACTCAATTATCGACGCTAAATTTGCACAATCCGTAGGGCGGGCAATCCCAGCTTTTAAGGATTTTGCCTCTTTTACCCTTCCAACTCAATCTCCCGGAAGTTGTACCCACGCCAGCCACGGTCGTGCGAAACGACGATCATTGTCTTTCCTTCCATTCCCGCCAGGTGTTCGATGACCTTGTCGCGCAGGGCCTCGTCGATAGCGGAGGTGACCTCATCCAGGAGGTACAGCTCGCGGTCCAGCAATAAAGCGACTATGAGAGCCACCCGCTGCTTCTCGCCCCCCGACAGCTTGCCGATGTTCTGCTGCAGCTTGTCGGGCTCCAGGTCGAAAGCCCCGAATTTGTCCAACACCTGCTCCTCCTCGTACTGAAGATGCCGGTTGGCGCGGTAGCCGTAGATATCGCGGATAAAGTCTTCCACCTTTCCCGAACCAATGTTCAGCTCCTGGCTGACGAAGGCCATGCGCTGTCGCAGCGACCACACGTTCTCGCGGCTGAGCGGCTCCCCGTCAATGCGCACTTCGCCCTCATCCGGGCGAACGAAGCCCAGGATAAGCCGCAGGAGGGTCGACTTTCCACTGCCTGAGGGGCCTTTGACGAGTATTTTTTCGCCTGCTTTCACTTCCAGATTGAAGTCCTGAAAGAGGGGCTTGCCGCCCAGGCGGAGAGAGAGGTGGTGGAGTTGGAGTTGCATTAATATCCGTTAGCTGTTCGCGACGCCGGTAAAGAAGAGGGACCGGCTGAATATTAGAACCGCAAAGAGTCTAAGATACACGGATTTTCACGGATTCCCCAAAATAATAATCCGTGAAAACCCGTGTATTCTGTGGCAAAACAAAAATATCGCCGCATAGCGGTGATCCAGAACAGTTACTTTTTTCATAAAAAAGAAAAAAAAGCAGCACGGCATTGAAAAATAATGCATCTTTGCACTAGAATTAAATAAACAATTGGTCTAATTAATAAGTTTTACTTTCTTTTTACTTTAAACTTCCTTAATTTTTTCAAT
>Ga0102943_1000058_pt1 | contig 69408 bp, 55 predicted proteins | sample SalPonC_black_MG_FD_78174 | JGI IMG/M metagenome (GOLD analysis project Ga0102943, IMG submission 78174) | Salt pond soil microbial communities from South San Francisco under conditions of wetland restoration - Salt Pond MetaG... | ecosystem: Environmental > Aquatic > Marine > Intertidal zone >...
AAAAAAGCCGCATTTGCAAAGGCAAAAAAAGCTTTATTTTTGTTTGCCCGGGCTTTTGACAATGAAGAAAGAGCAGGACTTAATTCCATCACAAAAAAAACAATATAGTGGATACGTTGAGTTATAAAACGGAATTCGCGAAGAGAGAGGACGTGGAGCACAAATGGTATGTCATCGACGCCGAAGGCGAGGTGCTGGGCCGGCTCTGTTCCCGCGTAGCATCGGTTCTGCGCGGTAAGAACAAACCCTCTTACACCCCTCATGTAGACTGTGGCGACTACGTCATCGTCCTCAATGCGGATAAGGTGCGCCTGACCGGTCAGAAGATGAACCAGAAAGAATACATTACCTTCTCCGGCTACCCCGGCGGGCAGAAGACGCGTACGGCCAAAGAGCTGCTAACCAAGAAGCCGCATGCGCTGATTGAAAATGCGGTCAGGGGCATGCTGCCCAAGAATAAACTGGGCCGCGCTATGTTTAAAAAATTATTTGTTTACGAAGGAGAGGAGCATCCGCATCAGGCACAGCAACCCGAACCCTTCAATTTCTAAAGAAGCCGGACACCTCGCCCGCTGTAATAGCTGGGTGGTGGTTCGAAAAATCAGGATAATACATGGAAATGATTAACGCCATAGGCAGAAGAAAAGCCTCTGTTGCCCGTGTCTATCTCTCCAAGGGAGAGGGAAAAATTCAGGTCAACGGCAAAGATTACAAGGACTACTTCTCGCAGCAGCACATTCAGACGCGTCTGCTGGCTCCGTTCGAAACGATCGAGATTGAAAACATCTACGATCTGAACGTCAATGTAGCCGGCGGAGGCTATAAAGGACAAGCTGAAGCTATTCGCATGGCCATTTCCCGTGCGCTTGTTCAATTGAACGAAGACTTCCGCAAGCCGCTGAAGGATCAGAAGTTCCTTACGCGCGACTCCCGCGTCGTCGAACGGAAGAAGTACGGCAAACCGAAGGCCAGAAAATCCTTCCAGTTCAGCAAGCGTTAATTTCGGCTACGCGCCCTGCTGGTTGCGCCGGTGCTTCCTCTTTGAAGGAATTCACCGGCGCAAACGGCTCATCAACTTTTATCAATTCAAAAAAAGAAAATGGAGAAGCCTACCTATAAAGAGTTGTTGGAGGCCGGTGTGCATTTCGGCCACCTGAAAAAGAAATGGAATCCTAAAATGGCGCCCTATATTTTTATGGAGCGTAAAGGGATCCACATCATCGATCTGAACCGTACCCTTGAATCCATGGACCGCGCCGCCAATGCGATGCGGCAGCTGGCGAAGTCGGGCAAAAAGATTCTCTTCGTCGCTACCAAGAAGCAGGCCCGCGAAATTGTCGCTAATGCGGCCCGTAGCGTGGATATGCCCCACGTCACCGAACGCTGGCTCGGCGGGATGATGACCAACTTTTCAACTATCCGCCGTTCGATTAAAAAGATGAATAACATCGACCGCATGCTGCAGGACGGCACCCTGGAGAATGTTACCAAAAAGGAACGGCTGACGCTGACACGTGAGCGCGACAAGCTGGAAAAGGTGCTCGGCGGTATTGCCAACCTCAACCGCTTGCCGGCCGCCTGCTTCATTGTCGATATCCACAATGAGCACATCGCCGTGGCAGAAGCACAGCGACTGGGAATCCGCACCATCGGCATCGTGGATACCAACTCGAATCCCAGCGAAGTGGATTTCGCTATCCCCGGCAATGATGATGCTTCCAAATCGGTAAAAATCATCACCGACTACATGGTAGCAGCTATCAAGCAAGGCCTGGAAGAACGCCAGAAGGTCAAAGCCGAAAAGGAAGCTGCCAAGTAAGCCGCGGAGAAGTGCTCCGTCAAACGGAGCCTAAGGACCAAGGGCTAAAGTAATAGCACCTGTTGCTGTACTTTAATTGATCACTTATAAATCAGTAAACCTACAATGAGCGACGTAAAAATTTCAGCCGCTGATGTCAAAAAACTGCGCGATATGACCGGCGCAGGTATGATGGACTGTAAAAAAGCCCTGACTGAGGCAGAAGGCGACTTCGATAAAGCTATAGAATTCCTTCGTAAAAAAGGCGAAAAAATCGCCGGTAATCGCGCCGACCGGGAAGCCACGGAAGGCGTTGTTCTGGCGCTGGTTTCCGATGACAAGAAGCGTGGTATTATCGTCAAACTGAGCTGCGAGACTGACTTCGTAGCCAAAAATGAAGATTTTATCAATCTCGCGCATCAGTTTGGAGAAATCGCCCTGGAAGAATTCCCCAAAACCAAAGAAGAACTGCTACAGCAGTCTTTCGACGGTATCACCATTGCAGAAAAGATTACCGAACAGGTGGGGGTCATCGGTGAAAAAATCGAACTGGACACTTACGAGCGCCTGGAAGCACCGCTGATAGCGCCCTATATCCACATGGGGAACAAAGCCGCCGTCCTCGTCGGCCTGAATAAGGACGATGACGAATATTACGAAGCAGGACGGGACGTAGCCATGCAGGTCGCTGCTATGCGTCCGGTAGCCCTCGATAAAGAAGGCGTGGATCAGAAAACGATTGACAAAGAAATAGAGATTGGGAAAGAGCAGGCCCGTCAGGAAGGCAAGCCGGAACAAATCCTGGAAAAAATTGCCGTGGGCAAGCTCAATAAGTTCTTTAAGGACAATACCCTGCTCAATCAGCAATTCGTTAAAGACAACAAGAAGACGGTAGCCGAGTATTTAAAAAGCGTCGATAAAGACCTGACCGTTACCGACTTCAAGCACGTTAAACTGGGATAAACTCCCCGACCAGAAGGCGAATTAGTTCTCTAATTCGCCTTTCTTTTTGCCTCCTTTTCGCCCCCCGTAATAAATTGACAGCATGTTGAAATACAAAAGAGTCCTACTCAAACTCAGCGGCGAATCCCTCATGGGCCCTCAACAATACGGCATTGCTCCTGAGATGCTGCATCACTATGCTACCCAGATCCGTCAACTGACTGAGATCGGGGTGGAAGTAGCTGTCGTCATTGGTGGAGGAAATATATTCCGGGGCCTGCAATCGGATGCTTCCGGAATCGAACGCGTTCAGGGAGACTACATGGGGATGCTGGCTACGGTTATCAACGGTATGGCTTTGCAAAGTGCCATGGAGGGCCAGGGCGTCTATACCCGCCTCATCTCGGCTATCGAAATGAAGCAAATTGCCGAGCCCTACATTCGGCGCCGCGCCATCCGGCACCTGGAAAAAGGACGGGTCGTCATCTTCTCCGCCGGCATCGGCAGCCCTTACTTCACTACTGACTCGGCCGCCGCCCTCCGCGCCAATGAGATTAGCGCCGATGTCATCCTCAAAGGCACCCGGGTAGATGGAATCTACACCGCCGATCCGGAAAAAGACCCTACCGCCACCAAATTCGATCAAATCACTTTTGCCAAGGTCATCAGCCTGGGTCTCAGTGTCATGGACATGACCGCTTTTACTCTCTGCCAGGAAAACAACCTGCCTATCATCGTTTTCGATATCAATAAACGCGAAAACCTCAAGCGCATTGTAAAGGGAGAGCGCATCGGTACGCTGGTAGAAGGGTGATGAGGAAAAAACAATCATGAAAAGTCATGGTTCTCGACTTCCTCATATCTGCGCAATCCCGATCGTGGCCATACTCAGCTTCACCTTTTCGGCCTTCAGCAGGCAGCCGCCGCAGGCTTCGAGTGTAGCGCCCGTGGTGAGCACGTCATCGACGAGGAGCACGTGCCGGTTGCGGACCAGTTCGGGCCGGGCGAGCTGAAAGGCGTTCAGGACGTTCTCCATTCGCTCCAGGCGGGATTTCTTCGTTTGGGTGACGGTGTATGAGTTGCGTATCAGGACCTCTTCGCGCCAAGGGACGCCCATGCTCTCAGAAAGTCCTGCCGCGAAGCAGGCGCTTTGGTTAAAGCCCCGGCTATGGCGTTTGCGGGGATGCAGGGGGACCGGAACGATCAGTTCGACCCCCTCGAAGTGAGGACTTTGGCTGAGTTGTCGGCCGTAGTGCCTGCCCAGTTCACGGCCGACGCGCTGTTTGCCGGCGTATTTCAACTGGTGGATCAGTTTTTGAGCCCGCCCGCCTTTGATAAAATGATAAAGCGCAGCACCGCTGCTGATAGGGACGCGCCCCCAGAATCGCTGGGTAAAATCATTTTCTGCTTCCTGGTGAAAATGGGTGCAGGGCAATTTGAGCTGGCAAGAAAGGCACAGGAGTTCCCGGGCAGGTGCGTTTTGACGGCAGCAAGCCAGGCATAAATGAGGAAAGAAAAGGGACAACAGGTCACCGCTCAGTGTTTGGAACACTTTCATCATAGTGCTTTGATTGCGGGGAGGTCGTTGTCCGGGGGCTTAAAAGATACAAATTATTGGGAAGCGGAGCAAAAAAAAACGTCTGCCCTGCGGAAACAAGACAGACGCATCAAAACAAAACGAAAAACCAACTTTAAACAAGTTCTTATATATTAAATCAACTGAATTTTTTCTCCGTTTGTTGCGAGGCGTTTGTTAAAATTTCCTAAAATGTCTTACGCCCGCCTATTGGTAATGGTCTGATTGCTAAAAGCTTAAGGAAGCAAAATCAGCTACTCTTATTTACAATAATTCCAAAGTCCTGGTTCCGTTAATTCAATATATTCTCAATAATTGAATGATGCAAATGCCGGAGGCTGCCAATTTCGCTATTCTGCCTTAAGGGAGACCGGAATTTCGATGAGGTTTCCCTGCCGGTTGACTTTAACGCTGATAACATCTCCTACCCGGGCGCGGCCGATAATTTCCTGAAGCTCCGGTACGCCTTTGATTTCCCGGCCGTCTACTTCCACGATGACGTCTTTGGTGCGCAGGCCGGCGTATTGCGCAGATCCGCTGTCGGAGAGGCTTTCGATGACGACGCCCTGAGTGATGGCCAGCCCCAATTCTTCAGCGTATTCACTGTCCAGTTCGGCGATGCTTACTCCCAGGAAGGCACGCTGAAAACTGCCATTGGCAATAATATCTTCAGCAATACGGCTGACCAGGTTGATGGGGATGGCGAAGGAATAGCCCTGGAATGCTCCCGTCCGGGTGGCGATGGCGGTATTGATCCCCAGTAATCGCCCTTCTGCGTCGACCAGTGCGCCGCCACTGTTGCCGGGATTGACGGCAGCATCGGTTTGAATGAAAGCCTCGATGGCATCGCGGCCACCCAGTAGTTGAATATTGCGTCCTTTCGCGCTGATGATCCCGGCGGTGACGGTCGAGTTCAGTTCAAAAGGGTTACCAACGGCCAATACCCACTCTCCGATTTCGGCGCGATCGGAATCGGCCAGTTCCATCGTGGGAAAGTTCGCCCCCTGGATCTTGAGTACGGCCAGATCAGACTGTTTGTAGGATCCCACTATTTGCGCTTCAAAAGTACGATTGTCGTAGAGGGTTACCTCCAGTTCATCGGCAAATTCCACGACATGGTAATTGGTGACGATGTAACCGTCACTGGTGTAGAGCACACCTGAACCCGAACCCTGCTGCGGCCGTTGCCCACCGAAAGGATTGCGCCAGAAATCGTCGTTGAAAAAAAAGCCCAGCGGATTGTCCTCTCCTTCGTCGGGTAGTTCCTGAGCGCCGGGAGTCGCCTTGGCTTTAATGTGCACAACCGCCGGCATGGCCCTTGCCGCTGCTGCTTTGAAATCCAATGGCGCGGCCGGCTGAGGAGCAACATTAACCTGGCGCACCAATTGTGCCGGAGGAAGAGAGGCGGAAGATGAACCCGGCGGGGCTGACAACAGATAGACGCCGGCGAGCACTATGAGCCCACCTGTTATGCCGGCGAGTATTAGGGAAAATATCTGTTTCATGTTGACGTTTGAATTTAACTTGTCGGGCAATGATCCCTCAAATGATTGAATAAGATAAGGAAAGCGGGGGAAAAATGCATTCCTGAAAATTAGATTATCTCAAAAAAGGCGACTTATTTCAAAGGAATGGCTATTTTTTTACTTTCCGGACGAAAAGAGTGGCAACACTTAATAAAAATCTAACTTTTTATACCAGACCTTTGTTACCACTCGAAAAACTTTTAACAGGAAATTAACAGCAATTTCCGGCTCGTTGAAACCGGCATACCCTGAGCCGTTAATGCGAACACTATGAAAGAACTGATCACCGGAAATGTCGATCTGGACAAGGAGCTTCGGCCCGAAACCGCCCTGGAAAGGCAATTGCTGGGCATTCCAGCTTTCCGCCGCGGCTTGTTCTGGGGTGTTCCTCGTTATGGGCATCCCGAGGGAGAAGTCTACAAACACATCAAAGAAGTACTGGCCAACATCGATCGCCTGTGTGTCTCCGGCCAGCAGCGGGAACAGCTCCGCCTCATTGCCTTCGTTCACGATTCTTTCAAATATTGTGAAGACAAGCGCCGCCCTCGTGACTGGTCTAAACATCACGCCGTACTAGCCCGTCAGTTCCTCGAACAATACTCCAGCGACCCCGAAGTGCTCAGTATCGTCGAATGGCATGACGAAGCTTATTATTGCTGGCGCACCACTCACCTGTACCGGCAGCCGGAAGCCGGCGAACTGCGGCTGCAACGACTCCTGCGACAGATCGAGGGGCACCGGCAACTTTACTATCTCTTTTTCAAATGCGACACCCTCACCGGCGATAAAAATAAAGCTCCCCTGCGCTGGTTCGAAGCCGAGATCCCAAATATTGAACGCGTTGATTTCTGAGCGGTAAAATGACTCTTTTCTCCCGCGCTTGACCAAAAAATGTTGCTGAAGGAAACTTTTTCTTCCACCCTATAGTTTGCAGAATTGAACACGGAACGGCGCCCTTTCGTTTCCAAATACGAGGCGAGAAGCAGGCCTACAAGCCGCAAGCCCGCCATGATTTTCGCATCGTTAATCCGGACGGCAGCCTCGTAAAACCGTTCCGGACTTGGGAAGGTGAAATTTTGCAGCTTATTCTGTTTTTCGCTTCCTTTTCCGGGAACTGTTTCTAGATTTAGAATTATTTCATACTTTTATGGTGGTAATGGCAAATGAAAAAAATCAAAAAGAGAAGTACGATCGGATTTTTGAGGAAGAGTTTCTCCCTCAGATAGATTCATTGTATACCTTCGCCTACCATCTTACCTATAATGAAGAGGATGCCAATGACCTGGTACAGGAAACTTATTTGAAGGCATATCGCTTCATTGATAAATACATCGAAGGGACAAACGCCAAAGCCTGGCTGTTCAAAATCCTCAAGAACGTATTCATCAATCAGTACCGGCGCAAGAGCAAGCGGCCCACTAAAGTGGATTACGAAGAGATCATCACCTACCAGGATGAGGAAGATACCAAGTTTTCCAGCTACATGGATCTGCGCGAGGAGATGTTTCAGGATATGATGGGTGATGAAGTCACTAACGCCATCAATGCCCTGCCTGTGGATTTCCGGGTCGTCATCCTGCTTTGCGATGTGGAAGGGTTTACCTACGAAGAAATATCGAAAATTATTGATATCCCCATCGGCACCGTCCGCTCGCGGCTGCACCGCGCCCGCAACATGCTGAAAGAAAAATTGAAAGAATACGCCCAGTCGCTAGGGTATAAAGATAAGCGTTCATAAACCTCATTTGTTAACCTAAGCTGCTTGGCAGGTGATAAATTCCTGTGGAGCCGAGGAACCATCTCTAAAAAACCACTGTTTTAAACATCAAATTTGCATTGATTAACTGAATTGAAAAGGCTTGAACCTGAATTCATTAGAATTAATATTCCTTACGCCGTCAGCACAGTGCCCTTCGGCAATTCAATCACCTTTCCGGCTAAAACCAGTCCGGAAAAAGGTAGATTGCCACGTGGAAAGGAGTTGGCTTGACTGGGTTCAGGTGACGGGAACAACATTTCCTCTAAGTGGCAAAAAAAATCAGTCATGAGAAATCAGAACCATCAGGAACTCGTCCAAAAAGTAACGATGTATTTGGATAACGAGTTAAGCGAGAACGCGGAACGAGCCCTCCTACAAGAAATCAAGAGTAATCCCGCTTATCTTAAAATACTCAGTCAGGAAAAATCCTTCCGGGATTTTATCAAAAGCAAGATCCACCGCCGTAAACCCTCTCCTGCACTCATCCAGTCCATTAAAGAAAAAATCCGAATCTCCCCTGCCGAACCCCTCTGAGTTCACTCACACAAAAAGTAATATTACCTATCGACGCGATATATTCAACAGGAATACGGGCATCGCTGCTCCATCCTGCCGGGAATGACTTATGCCCGGCAGGATGGAAATCGCTCGCTTTTTTGTCCTGCATCGGTAATTTCCTTAACTTACCAGCGCCAACACCTTAAATCTGCGATAAAAACGAAGGAACCAACCTGGTAAGCTCACGCCTTTTTTGTATTAAACCGTACGATCATGAACAGGCTGATTTTTTTCCTGTGCCTCTATCTTGCATTCTCCCTGCCCGTGACAGGCCAGGTCGATGTATCCGCGGATTTCAAGCAAAAACTGCAAACTGCCGGCATAGAGTTTCTCGAACCGCTGGAGAACTCCTATAAAGACATCCGCGTACCGCGCCGCAATTTTGCCGACTATGATTTCGCTATACGCTCACGAAAGGAAAAGGTCGAAATCCGCTTTCGCATCGACCCCCTGGACCTGGATAATCCGGTCGCCTACGCTCCCCACGTGCGCAGCACCCGCATGCTGCTGCACCTGGCCAGTAACAATGATAATTTTTATATGAGTGGGCTTCCCGTCCGGGAATCTGATCTCACCGAACAATTCAATGCCGACTGGGGAAAGATCTTCTTTTTCACCCCGAAGGAGGATTTCTCCATTCGCAAGGAATGCAAAATGCTGGCCCTCTTTCGTGAAGGGCAAGGCATGGCTTACGTCTTCTTTCTCTTCGATGAACCCTCGCCCGAACTGGACTACCGCTTCTACGCGTTGCGCTTTCTGGATGAAGCAAGGCAGGGTAGCGGAAGGCAGAATAACTGATCCGGAAATTTAAGCCGCAGCGCTGCCCCATGTCCTTATCTTCTCACCAGCTCCTCTATTTTGGCGAAAGCCTTTTCAAAATCAAACTGCCGCCAGACCTTATCGAACTTGCCGCGAATATCCGGCAGACAGAGGTTGCCGATGCTGCCTTCGTGCGTATGCGCTACGCGCAGTCCCGGCTCGAACTCGCCTGAGGCGATGCGCTCGCCAATCTTGCGGTAGGCATCGCGAAAAGGGGTGCCCTTAAGCACTTCCTTATTGACCTCCTCTACGCTGAAAAGGTAGCGGTAGCGTTCATCTTCCAGAATATCAGTATTCACCTCGATGTGCTGCAGGGCGTAGTGCAGCATCTCCAGGCAGTCTTTCAGCGTTTGTATTCCCGGAAAGATACTTTCCTTGAGCAGCTGAAAATCGCGATGGTAGCCGGAAGGCAGGTTGGTGGTCAGCAGGGCTACCTGTTGGGGCAGGGCTTGCAGCTGATTGCATTTGGCGCGGGTGAGTTCAAAAACATCGGGGTTCTTTTTGTGCGGCATGATGCTGGAGCCGGTGGTCAGTTGGTCCGGGAAGCTGATGAAACTGAAGTTCTGGTTCAGGAACAGGACGATATCCATCGACAGCTTGCCGAGGGTGGCGCCGAAGGCCGCCAGGGCGAAGCTGAGAAAGAGCTCCGTTTTACCGCGCCCCAGCTGAGCGTGCACCACGTTGTACGCCAGCTCGTCGAAGCCGAGCAATTCGGTGGTCAGGCGGCGGTCAAGCGGAAAGGAGGAGCCGTATCCCGCCGCCGAGCCCAACGGGTTCTGGTTAGTAATGCGGTAGGTGGCTTCCAGCTGCCGCAGATCGTCGATCAGACTCTCGGCATAGGCGCTGAACCACAACCCGAAGGAAGAAGGCATGGCTACCTGCAGGTGGGTGTAGCCGGGCATCAGTACCTCCTTATGCTGATCAGCCAGCCGGAGCAGCAAATCGAACAGGGCACGGGCACCGTCAGCCAAAGAACGAATCTCATCGCGAAAGAAAAGACGCAGATCTACCAGCACCTGGTCGTTGCGCGAGCGGCCGGCGTGAATTTTCTTGCCGATATCACCGAGTTGACGGGTGAGCAGCAATTCGACCTGGGAGTGGATGTCCTCTACTCCTTGCTCAATCTGGAAATCCCCCTGCTCCACCCGCCGGTACAGCTCACGTAGCAGGCTGCTGAGTTGTTCCAGCTCCCCGGGTTCCAGCAGGCCGATGGAGGCGAGCATTTGAGCATGGGCCAGTGAGCCCTGAATATCGTATTTAGCCAGCGCCAGGTCAAACTCGCGGTCCCGACCGACGGTGAATCGCTCGATGGCGTGGTCAATGTCGTGTTCTTGTTTTTGCCAGAGTTTCATAGGAAAGTGGTTATGGAATAGTGGAACAGGTTGATTGTGAAGTATACGCTGGGTATTGACGGGGCGACTTTAAGTCATCCCGTCACTCGACAAGCCCCTATAATCGAACACCCTCAATCAACTGAATATACGTTCTTATCCCCTGCTCGATCTCTTCCAGGAAGATAAACTCGTCCGCCGTATGCGAACGGGCCGAGTCCCCCGGTCCGATTTTGAGGGTGGGAATGCGCAAAAGAGCCTGATCCGACAAGGTCGGGGAGCCGAAGACCGTCAGGTCTAGCTGCTGCCCGCTCTGCACCAGCGGATGATCTTCCTCGATACGCGAGGAGTTGAGGCGGAAGGAGCGTGGGCGCAGTTCGGATTTTGTATTCTGTTGCAGGATTTCAAAAGCCTCCTGATTACTGTACAGCTCGTTGGTACGAACATCGATGACGAAAGTGCAGCGATCGGGCACCACGTTGTGCTGATGCCCCGCTTCGATCTGAGTGACCGACACCTTAACGGGGCCGAGCCGTGGCGAAACGCGCTCGAAGCGATGACGGCGCAGCCACTCGATGTCCTCCAGGGCGACATAAACGGCATTGATACCTTCCTCCCGCGCGGCGTGCCCGGCCTTGCCCTGTGCTTCCGCGTCGATGACCATGAGTCCTTTTTCCGCTACGGCCATTTGCAACAGGGTGGGCTCCCCGATGATACCCGCCCACAGTTCACCCAGCTCCGGAACTACCGAAGCTATGCCGTTCGCACCGCTGATTTCCTCCTCGGCGGTAGCGGCCAGAACGAGGTTGACCGGCAGCTCGCGCGCTTCGTAGAAATGCAGAAAGGCGCTGATGAGCGAAACGAGGCAGCCGCCCGCATCGTTGCTACCCAATCCGTAGAGCTTGCCGTCTTCGATTTGCGGCTGGAAAGGCGTACGTGTCCATGCCTTGGCGGGGCGCACCGTATCGTGGTGCGAGTTGAGCAGCAAGGTGGGGCGATCCTCCTTCCAGTAGCGGGAACGAACCCAAATGTTATTCCCCTTACGCTCGAGAGGAATATGCCGTTCCCGGAAAAAATCTTCCAGTATCCGCGCCGTGATGTCCTCTTCCCGGGAGAAGGAGGGCGCCGCGACGAGCTGCTTTAAGAGCTCAACGGCGATAGTGGTGGCAGGCTGAAGGGTATTGGTTGTCATAGTTTTGTGTTGCATGGCTTCCCAGTGCCTCCGGAACTAGTTGCCAAACCCGAAAATCCCCGATGTCCAGGTTGTCTTGTTTGTCTTGCGAAGCAGAGCTTCGCGCTTCATCCTGGTCAAAGGTACAGTTGTGTTCCCGCACCGTTCAGGGTTATAGGCCCGCAGATGACGACGCCTTTTACGCCGTGGCGCAGCGCGCCGAAGGCATTGTCCAGTTTTGGGATCATCCCGTCGGTGATGACGCCTTGTTGCTGATACTGCCTGTAGCTGTCGAAAGTGAGGCGTGCAATGACTGTATCGTCGTCGTCGGGGTCCGTCAGTACGCCAGGTTTTTCAAAGCAGTAATGCAGGTGCACATCGTAGTGAGGTGTCAGGGCGCGAGCCAGGCGGGCGGCGATGGTATCGGCGTTGGTGTTGAGCAGCTGGCCCTGGCCGTCATGCGTGATGGCGCAGAACACAGGAGTGATCTGAGCGAATAGCAGATGCCGGATCAGGCCGGTATTCACCTCTTCGATATCGCCGGCGAAGCCGTAGTCGACCTCGCCCACCGGGCGTTTGCGAGCCAGGATGGCGTTGCCGTCGGCGCCGCTGAGGCCCAGTGCATCGCAGCCGCCGGCCTGCAGCAGGCTTACAACTTTTTTATTGCTCCATCCGGCATAGACCATGGTCGCCACTTCCAGTGCCGGCTCGTCGGTGATGCGGCGGCCCTGGTGCATACGCGGTTCGATACCCAGGCGGCGGCTCATCTCGCTGGCGCGCTTGCCGCCTCCGTGTACAAGTATTTTGTGGCCTTCCAGGTTGACGAAGTTGCGAAGCACCTGATCGAGCCGGGCTTCGTCTTCCAGGATTTTTCCTCCTATCTTGGTAATATGCAGCGGTTGTATTTTCATTGTAAAAAGCTTAGTCCCGGTGAATACTGAAGACATTTAATAGTTCGAGCTTGTTTCGGTCACGCCTCGAACGGGCTTTGCCCATAGAACTATCTCAGACCGGAACAACGAATAGTTTCATTCGAATAGATTCTCCTGCGCATAGCCATACCCGGCGCTCTCCTCTCCTACCCCTTCCAGCAGTTTTTTCAGCACTGCCTGAGCGGCGTAGGTCCGGTTTTCGGCCTGTTCCAGGACGATGCTGTCACCGCCGTCGAGCACTGCGTCTTCCACCACCACATTGCGGCGCACCGGCAGGCAGTGCATAAACTTGGCGTCCTTAGTCAGGGCCATCTTTTCGGCGGTGATCATCCACTGCTTGTCGGCATGTATTACCCGGCCGTAATCCTTGTAACAGGACCAGTTTTTGGTATAAATAAAATCGGCTCCTTCAAATGCCTTGCGCTGATCGTATTCCACCGGTACGCCGGCGATAAATTCTTCCGAAAGTTCGTAGCCTTCCGGGTGGGTGACCAGCAGATCCACGCCGGCGTGTTTCATCCATTCGATGAAGGAGTTGGCTACAGCCTGCGGCAGCGCGCGGGGATGCGGCGCCCAGCTGAGCACGACGCGCGGACGTTCCACGGGCTTATGCTCCTGTATGGTCATCCAGTCGGCCAGCGACTGCAGAGGATGCCGGATAGCGGACTCCAGGCTGACCACCGGCACTTCCGCGAATTCGACAAACTTGTTCAGGATGAAATCGGCGTAGTCCCGCTCGCGATCGGTCAGCGAGGGGAAAGTTCGGATACCGATGATATCACCGTACTGACTGATTACGCCCGCAGCTTCCCGGATGTGTTCCGCCCGGTCGGCATCCATCACCATGCCATCTTCAAACTCCAGCTTCCAGCCCTGATCCGCAGTCATAGTCATTACTTGCATCCCGAGGTGGAAAGCCGCTTTTTCCGAACTCAGACGGGTTCTCAGACTCGGGTTGAAAAAGAGTAAGACCAGGCTGCGCCGCTGTCCCATCTCCTGAAACAGGAAAGGATCGGCTTTTAGTTTAAGCGCTTCCTCTAACAGGGCCCGGGGCTTGGGCACATCGGCAATGCAGGTGAAGTTTTTCATGATGTTTTAATCCTTTTGATTTTAAAATTTGACCCGGTGCACCGCGTCCAAATGCTTTATCAGGTCGGTTGCATCCCAAATAAGGGTTCCATTAGGTCGCCAAAGCCTTTTTATGCCGGAGCGATCTTTCAAAGCGTTCGAGGAACCGGTCGGCCTCCTGGCGGCCCAGTGTCAGCGGTGGCAGCAGCCGCAGGGTATTCGGGTCGGCTGCCGATCCGGTAAACACCTTTTCTTCATAAAGTAAGTGTTTTCGCAAAGGCGCTACCGCAAAATCGAACTGCAGGCCGATCATCAGTCCGCGTCCTCTTACCTCATTGATTTTTTTCATTCCTTTGAATGCCTGCATCAGGTAATCCCCCATCACGCGGGCATTTTCCAGCAACTGCTCTGATTTCAGAATATCCAAAACGGCGATACCGGCCATGCAGGCCAGGTGATTGCCGCCGAAGGTAGTTCCCAGCTGGCCGTAGCTGGCTTCAAAGCGGGGGTGGATCAGCACGCCCCCCATCGGGAAGCCGTTGCCCATCCCCTTGGCCACGGTGATCAGATCCGGTTCCACCGTGGCGTATTGAAAGCCGAAAAAGCGGCCGCTACGCCCGTATCCCGACTGGATTTCGTCGAGGATGAGCACGGTATCATGCCGGCGACAAGCCTGCTCTAATGCCTCCAGGAATGCCGGCTCCGGCACATGGATGCCGCCGATGCCCTGAATCCCTTCGATGATGACAACGCTAACATCTTCGCGCGCCAGGCTTTGTTCGACCCCTTCCAACTCGCCCCAGGGGTGAAACTCTACCTCGAAAGTTGTATTGATGGGGGCCTTGATTTTGTCGTTGTGCGTGGCGTTGACGGCAGCGGAAGTCCGACCGTGGAAGGCGCGATGAAAGGCGATGACCTTGCTTCTGCCATTGTGGAAAGAAGCCATTTTCAGAGCATTTTCATTGGCTTCGGCTCCAGAATTACACAGGAACAACTGATAATTCTCACAGCCTGACAGTTCGCCCAGCTTGTCGGCCAATTCCTGTTGCAGCGGGTTTTGTACCGAGTTGGAATAAAAAGAAAGCGCCTGCAGCTGCCGGCCGATCCGCTCCACGTAGTGCGGATGGGCATGGCCAACGGAAATTACGGCGTGGCCTCCGTAGAAATCGAGGTAGGCCTGCCCCTGCTCGTCGTAGACGTAGCAACCCTCACCCCGCACGGGGGTAATGTCAAAGAGGGGATAAACGTTGAATAGATCCATTGTTTCTCGGTTAACACAGGATAAAGGGATTGGAGGATTAATTACAGACATCCAATCCTTCCCTCCTTGATTTTAAAAGGCCATTGCCTTCAACTGCAGCCCCGTCGTCTCTTCCAGACCCAAGGCCAGGTTCATATTTTGCACCGCCTGTCCGGAAGCCCCTTTGGTCAGGTTGTCGATGGCGCTGATGATGAGCAGCTTGCCATCGTGCTTTTCCACATGTACCAGACATTTATTAGTATTGACCACCTGCTTAAGGTTCGGATTCTGCTCAGTGACAATGGTGAAGGGCGCACTTTCGTAAAAAGAGCGGTACAAGTCCTTCATTTCCGCTTCTCCCGCCTCTACTTTGGTGTACAGGCTTGCGAAGATACCGCGGGGAAAGTCGCCGCGCAGCGGCAGGAAATTGATGGGCGCCTGCAGGCTGGGTTGCAACTGCGTCAGGCTCTGCTGAATCTCGCCCAGATGCTGATGACGGAAAGCCTTGTAAATCGACAGGTTGTTGTTCCGCCAGCTGAAGTGGGTCGTCGGCTGGGGACTTTGTCCAGCGCCGGTGGAGCCGGTGACGGCATGCACGTGCACTTCGTCCTGCAGGAGGTCCGCTTTGGCGAGCGGCAGCAAGCCGAGTTGAATGGCGGTGGCGAAGCAGCCTGGGTTAGCAATACGGCGATGCTGCCGGATCGCTTCCCGGTTGAGTTCCGGCAGGCCGTAAATCCATTCGCTGTTCAAACGAAAATCATGGCTCAGGTCAATGATGACCGTTGATTCCGGAATGTCATGCTTTTCCACAAATCCCTTCGACTGGCCGTGGCCCATACAGAGAAAAAGGACGTCGACTGCCAGATTCAGTTCGTCTGTAAAGTGTAAATCGGTCTCTCCGATGAGGTCCTCGTGCACCTCACTGACGGCCTTTCCCACCTGACTCTTGCTGTGTACGAAGGCGATTTCCACTTCCGGATGGTATTGCAGGATGCGCAATAACTCTCCGGCCGTGTAGCCGCCTCCGCCGATGATGCCTGTTTTGATCATAATGTTCGATACTGCTTGTTTGACGCCCTTCCTATTTTTCTTCTTTCTTCGTTAATGCTTTCTGATTGACCAGGTGATGAATCAGACTCTGGTTGCCCAGCACCTTAGTAAAGCCGCGCACATCGGCGCCACTCCAGCCCTTATTCATTTCGCCGTAGTGGCCGAACTCGCTGCTCATCAGGTCGTAATCCGACTCGATGCCTTGCAGTTCGAAGCGGTAGGGCAGCAGGCGGACGTGTACCTTCCCGGTGACGCTGCCTTGCGTATCCGACAGAAAAGTCTCGATGTTGCGCATGACCGGGTCCAGGAACTGCCCTTCGTGCAGCAGCATGCCGTACCAGTTGGCCAGCTGTTCTTTCCAGTATTGCTGCCACTTGGTGAGCGTGTGTTTTTCCAGCAGGTGATGCGCCTTGAGAATGATGAGCGGCGCCGCTGCTTCGAAACCGACGCGTCCCTTGATGCCGATGATGGTGTCGCCCACGTGCGTATCGCGACCGATAGCGAAGGGGCCGGCGATGGTCTGCAGGGCTTCGATGGCCTCTACCGGGTGATCGAAACGCTGATCGTTGATGCCGGTCAGTTCGCCTTCTTCAAAATGCAGGGTCACCGATTCCGGCTTTTCCTTTTCGAGCTGAGTGGGAAACGCTTCTTCCGGCAGCGACTCATGAGAGGTCAGCGTTTCGGCGCCGCCGACGCTGCTGCCCCACAATCCTTGATTGATAGAATATTTGGCCTTTTCCCAGTTCCAGTCGATGCCGTTTTTAATCAGGTAGTCGATTTCTTCGCTGCGCGACAGTTCCAGGTCGCGGATAGGCGTGATGATTTCCAGGTCATCGCCCAGGATGTTGAACACCAGGTCGAAGCGCACCTGATCGTTACCGGCGCCGGTGGAGCCGTGGGCGACGGCGTCGGCGCCGACCAGGCGGGCGTAGTTGGCTACCTCCAGCGCCTGGAACATACGCTCGGCGCTGACCGACAGCGGGTAGGTGTTATTGCGCAGCACGTTGCCGTAAATCAGGAACTTGATACAGCGATCGTAATAATCGCGCACCGCGTCGATACATTTGAAGGAAGCGGCGCCCAGCTTGTAGGCGCGTTTTTCCAACCCTTCTACTTCATCTTGCGTAAAGCCGCCGGTATTGACGGTGAGGGCATGCACTTCCATACCTTTTTCCTGGGTGAGGTGCTGTATGCAAAAGGAGGTATCGAGGCCTCCGCTATAGGCGAGGACGACTTTTTTATTTTTGCTCATGTTGATGGACAATTAAATTGGATAAATCGTATTTCATGTTTTCGGCCTCCACTTTTGAGGGAGCCAGCATGGCCGTACACAGGCACATGCGCCGCTGGTTGCGTTCCAGAATGTCGTAATTGGGGCAGCTGCGGCAGCCTTCCCAGAAGGCGTCATCCTGGGTGAGTTCAGAGAAAGTCACCGGCCGGTAGCCCAGGTCGGAGTTAATCCGCATGACAGCCAGACTGGTCGTGATGCCAAAGATGCGCGCCTCCGGGTACTTCTCACGCGAGAGCTGGAAGATGCGCTGTTTGATCCGGCGGGCCAGGCCCAGGCGGCGGTAATCCGGGTTTACGATCAGGCCCGAGTTGGCGACGTACTTCTCGTGGCTCCAGCACTCAATATAGCAGAAACCCGCTATGTTTTCCCCATCGAGGGCGATGACGGCGTTGCCGTTCCGGATTTTGGTCCGTACGTATTCGGGTTTGCGCTCGGCGATGCCCGTTCCCCGGGCTTTGGCCGACTCGTGGTACATGTTACAAATCGTCTCGGCATACACTTCGTGTGCCGGTGTCGTTACGATGATCGTTATTTCCATGGTGTTACGGGAAAAATTTATCCAGTTTTTCTGATCAGTAATACGGTCCATGCATTGAAAGAAGCCGGCAATCAGCCTGCTCACCCCAATAGAGCGAGCAGAATTGAAAAGGCTTTGCTATACCTTACTTTAAAGGTAAAAATGGAAACCGCAGCGATAACCGGATGATAAAACCTTGAGTGAAACAATACGGACCTACTCTAAAGGAAAAGGTAGCGGAAAAACTACCCCGGAAGGGATAATATGAATTATGCACGCCCCGCGGGGCGGCGACGGAAGAAACGGCGACGTCGGATCGCAGTGGAAAGTTCGATATGTTGACTAAATTCCGTCATAAGGTACAAATGTAGGACTTCGTGTTAATTATACAAAATGTCAGCGAAGATTTTAATTTTTTTTTAACGGGCCCCTGAGTAAAATGAAATTTTTATCTTCGGCTCCTATTCAAACAAAACGAAAAGCGTAACCAAGTACCCGTCGCCATGTCTCAGCAAAAGAAAACGTATCCCTTTTCCTTCGCCATCCTCACCACGCTGTTTTTTCTTTGGGGTTTACTCACCTCCCTTAATGACATTCTCGTTCCCCACTTAAAGGCGGCCTTTTCCCTGCAACACTGGCAGGCGCAGCTGATTCAGTTCTTTTTCTTCGGGGCCTATTTTCTGATGAGCATCCCGGCGGGCATTATTATCCGAAAGGTGGGGTACAAACGAGGTATCGTTATCGGCCTTTTGCTGATGGGCATCGGCGCTTTCGTCTTTTATCCCGCCTCCATAGTTAACATATATGGCGTCTTTCTCCTCGGCCTGTTCATCCTCGCTTCGGGCATTACCATCCTGCAGGTGGCGGCCAACCCATACGTTGCCATTCTCGGCCCGGAGCAGACGGCCGCCAGCCGGCTCAACCTGGCGCAGGGATTCAATTCCCTGGGCCACACTATCGGCCCTTTGCTCGGCGCCTGGCTCATCCTTCAAAATACGGAGATCGTCGACGTAGAAACAGTACAGGGGCCCTACATTTTTATGGGCCTGGCGCTGATTGTAATTGCTTTTATTTTCAACTTCCTGAATCTCCCCTCCATCGAACACGACGAAACCAGGCGGGCGGGTTTCAGCCTGTGGCGCTATCCGCACCTGTATTTGGGCGCCATCGCTATTTTCTGCTATGTAGGCGCTGAAATCACTATTGGCAGCTTTCTGGTAGAGTATTTCAAGGCAGAACCGACGATCCTGCTGGATGTCAAAACTGCGGGTAGCTACGTCGCCTTCTACTGGGGCGGCGCCATGGTCGGCCGCTTCATCGGCTCGGTGGCGCTGAGTGATGAGCGTTACGAGCGGCGCAAACCGCTGTATATGGCGGTCTTTCCCCTTATCGCCTTCGCCATTGTGCTCATCATCGTGCTCGCACAGGGGCAGGACTTGTCGATGGCCTTCGGCTTCCTGGCCCTGTTGATACTCAACTACCTCGCCTTCGTCCTCGGCAAGCACACGCCTTCTTCCATGCTGGCGCTCTTCGCCGGCTGCAACATCGCCCTGCTCGCCGTGACCATGACCACCGGTGGCGCACTGGCCATGTGGTCGGTGCTCGGCATCGGGCTGTTCAACTCTATCATGTGGTCCAACATCTTCACCCTGGCTATCTCGCGGCTTAAGGAGTACACCAGTATCGGCTCCTCCCTGCTGGTGATGATGATCGTCGGCGGCGCCATCCTGCCGCTGCTGCAGGGCTTCGTGGCCGACCTGGGCGGTACCAGCGTCAAGCTGTCCTTCATCGTACCCATGCTGGCGTATGCCTACCTGGTCTTCTACGGGCTGCGGGGAGCGAAAAGGCCGGTTGTACAATAAAACGCACTCCTATTAGGAAAGACTGGGAGACCGGGAGACTTGGGGACTGGGAGAGACTGTCTCATAAGTCACCTAACCGGCATATTTTCCAACGCTAAGGCCACAAAGAGAAGCAGAAAAACTGGAGTCGCCTCTGATTTTGGCTGAACGGCAACTAAAAAAAATCTTAATATTTACAGCCGCGTTAAGATGGTGTTAAAAACCTTATTCTGGTGGAATTAGTATATTTTTTTATAACTTTATATAGCATATTTCCCGCACACATTTGATCCCGATTTATTTTCTAAAACCGAACTGCTCCTCACGGCCGGCGGTCAGCCTTCTGTTTGGTGCATAACGTCATTATTCCGATAGGAGACGAAGTCTTTCCCTCGGTGAAATTGAAACTGGAAAATGTGAACGGCTCCCTTTCTCTGGTCATCCGGGGCGACAACCGGGAAAGACAGGAAGTGGTCCTCTTCTAAACCGCGCAGAACAATACTACCATACAAGGCACCACCGACGGATATGTAGAGTACCGGATTCCCAAAGTAACTTCCTTTCCGGAAGATGTCGACATCCTTACTTTTTTTGTCGTCATGCTGCCCCGGGCTACCGGTAAAGTGTATATCGACGATCCCAAGATCATGCGGAAACCAAATTAAACCCTTTTGCGGTGTTGGATTGACGGGGTGACTCGAAGTCACCCCGTCAATACTACCTGAAGCCCTTACTCTTCCCACGAATCTCTCCCTCCACCTTGGAGTCGAATTAAAAAATCCCGTAATTTCGTCTTCCAAATTTAAACAGAGACTATGAAACGCATTCTGGAAATCGCCGCCGATTCCATCCAATCCGCCGTCTACGCTGAAGAAGGCGGGGCCGACCGCATCGAGCTATGTGAAAATCTGGTGCAGGGGGGCGTCACGCCCAGCGCCGGTAAGGTCCGACTAGCCAAGCGGTTGCTGAAGATCCCTGTATTCGTGCTGATCCGGCCCCGGAAGGCCGACTTTCTGTACTCGGGGATGGAGTTCGAGCTCATGCTCGAGGACATTCGTATAGCCCGCAAGCTGGGGGCCGACGGCATCGTCTCCGGCGTGCTCACCGCCGACGGCTCGGTTGACCTCACGCGGACGGAGAAGCTCGTCCAGGCCTCCTGGCCCATGCCCTTCACTTTTCACCGCGCCATCGACATGTGCCGCGACCCGCTCATGGCCACCCGACAGCTGGCCGAGCTGGGCGTCAAGCGAATTCTGACCTCCGGGCAAAAACCCGCTGCGCCGGCTGGTGAGGACCTTATCCGGCGCCTCGTGGATATGGCCGGCGACAATATTCGCATCATGGCCGGCGGCGGGCTCAAACCCAACAACCTCTCCACCCTTATACGCATTCCAGAGTTGAAAGAATTCCACGCCTCGGCCCGCCATCAGGTGAAAACCAAGATGGAGTTCTTCGGCCGCACGACCATGGGTGAGGAGCCCGTCGAAGAAGAGTTTCGCTGGGAGGAGGTGAGCCAGCGGATCGTGCGGGAGATGCGGAAGGAATTGGATGGAAGGTGAAAAGCCATCGATTTTGAACGGCCATTTCCCGTGAGGAAAAACCAACTTTACCGGAAAAAAGAACCTACGACCTCTTCGTAGAGGTCGAATCTTCTGCATTACACAATTTTCATTAGAAAGCGCCTTATCTTTGGCCGTCTATGATAGCTGAGACCGATATTGCCGGAGAAAAGCTGTTGCTACATGCTTTCCGGGCAGCTTTCTGGGAAAAGCAGCAGACCTTGTTGCTGGCCGATCTGCACCTGGGCAAGGCGCGGCATTTCCGTCGCTCGGGCATTCCGGTACCGCAGGGTGTGGCCGACGCCACCTGGGACCGCCTGCTTAGTCTACTCTTCGACTTCAAGCCTCGCCGTGTCCTTTTTCTCGGTGATCTTTTCCACAGCGACTACAACCGCGAGTGGGAAGAACTCGGCGATCTCACCCGGCAATTCGGTGACATGTCCTTTGAGCTGGTGCGCGGCAACCACGATATTCTCAGCAGCGCCGCCTACGAACGCGCACAACTCAGCATTCATCCGGAACCTTTACTAGAAGAGCCTTTTCTATTTTCCCATCATCCTATTGAGGATGTACCCGAAGGGCTTTATAACCTGGCCGGCCACGTGCACCCAGCCGTTTCCCTGCGTGGAGGCGCCCGCCAGCGCCTGAAGCTGCCCTGTTTTTTCTTCGGCGCTCAGCAAGGCATCCTCCCTGCTTTCGGACAGTTTACCGGCACGCAGCGTATCCGGCCACGCAAAGGAGACCAGGTGTTTGTGATTGCTGATCAGGACGTCGTCCGGATGGTATGATGTTTGAGTTCCTGCCCGCCGCGGAAATTTCCCACCGAGGAACGAGGGCGGGTTAAACTCCCAAACACTGTTTCATCGCTTAGGGGCCGGGCCCTTAGGCAAAAATTCCCCGTCACCAATTTTGGCCCGCAATAATTCGAAGGTGAGCACTGCGGCGAGTTTGGCGGTTCGGCCGTCGATATCGTATTCGGGGTTCACCTCGGCGATATCCATGGCGGCCACTTTCTGGCTGTACAGGATTTCCTGTAGCAGCGGCAGGATATGACGGGGGTCCAGGCCCAGCGTGTTAGGCGCGCTGACGCCGGGGGCGTAGGTGGCGTCAAAAGCATCCATATCGATGCTGAGATAAATGGAGTCGACCTTTTCCAGGAAAGCTTCTACTGTTTCAAAGATGGGATCGAGGCGATGCGCCTCGAGGACGTAGGCTGGGAAGTATTCCACATTCCATTCGTCGGCCCGCCTGAACAGCGCTTGGGTATTGGCATGGGGTTGAATGCCCAGGCAGAGATAGTTAAAATCTTGGCCGGCTGCCCTGCGTTCCTGCGCTATCTGATAGAAGCCGGTGCCCGAAGTAGGGCCGTCTACCGGTTTCCGGATATCGAAGTGCGCATCCACATTAATAATGCCGATAGCCTTAGCTGGCGGAGTCACTTTCACCACGCCGGAATAAGTTCCCCAGGCTACCTCGTGCCCCCCGCCAAAGACGATGGGGAAGTAGCCGTCGCGAAGGAGTTCAGCTACTCGCTCCCCGAGTTTCTCCTGTGCGTTAATCAAGGGTTTGCCTTCCGGGTGGATGTCGCCGGCTTCGAAGAGCAGCGTTCCTTCCGGAAAGTGGTTAGGCAGGTTGGCGCAGGCCCGCCGGATGGCTTCCGGCCCCCGGGCCGCTCCTACCCTGCCCTTGTTGCGACGTACGCCTTCGTCACTACAGAAGCCGAGCAGGGCGATTTTATCACGGTCCTTCCCGCTGCTGTCCTCCTTGATATCCTGAATGATATGATGCCATCGCAGGCCACCGTCCTCGTGATCATCGGGGCCGGTCCAATTGGAAAATAGGTCTTGCATAATGTGGTTTACTATGTAACTCGGTAAAGCGGGAAATGCTCAATCGGAATGTTAGAGTTTGTTTGATTTTATTCGGGGTGGTTCGAAGTGGTTCGGCTGAACTACCCCCGATTAACGCTGCCGGTCCGGGCGCTATGGACCATCGACCGTCGACTATGGACTACACCTACACCCGGAACATTTCCGGCCATTCGCCGGACATGGTTTCCTCGCGGGCGGCGGCGGTTTCGGTAAGGATATCCAGCAATTTACCCGAGCGGATGATGCGGACAGCTTCGCGAATATCTTCGCTAAAGACCCGGTCGGCTTCGGCGAAGGAGATGGTTTGGCGGACGTATTCGTGGCAGGCGTCGATATAGGGTGTAGAGCGCAGGGGGCGTCGGAAATCAAGGGCTTGCACGGCGCAGAGCAATTCGATTGCCAGTATTTGTTCCAGGTTTTTGACTACTTTCAAGGCCTTCCGCCCGCTAAAGGCGCCCATGCTGACGTGGTCCTCCTGTCCGAGTGAGGTCGGAATGCTGTCGGCGCTGGACGGGAAGCAGAGGGTTTTGTTTTCACTGACCAGGGCGGCGGCGGTATACTGCGTGACCATAAATCCGGAATTCAGCCCGATGTTTTCCAGCAGCAATTTGGGCAGGCCCTCGACTTTGCCTTCCAAAAGGAGGTAGACGCGGCGCTCAGAGATGTTGCCCAGTTCGGCAGCGGCGATAGTGACATAATCGAGCGGCATCGAGATGAGCTGCCCGTGAAAGTTACCACCGGAGATGGCGGTTGCTTCGTCGAGCACCACCGGATTGTCGGTAACGCTGTTAATTTCGGTTTGCAGCATTTCCTTGAGATGCAGCCACGCGTTGCGCGAGGCGCCGTGCACCTGTGGAATACAACGCAAGGAGTAGGGATCCTGCACGCGATGGCAATGGGCGTGTGACTTCATAACAGCCGATCCGTGAAGGAACTCGCGCATCCGGGCGGCGACGTACTGCGTTCCGGCGAAGGGCCGGAGTTCATGCAGCGGCGCTTCAAAGGGGCGGGCAGAGCCGAGCAAAGCTTCCAGACTCATAGCGGCAATGAGATCGGCCTGTTCCAGGCAGCGATGCAAGCGATTGAGCACCGCTGTAGCATAAGCCGCTATAAACTGGGTACCGTTAATCAAGGCCAGTCCTTCCTTCGGGCTGAGTTGCAGGGGTGATTGAGCGTGAGCGTCCAGCACCGCTGCTGCCGGTTTTTTCTCCCCCGCCTCATACAGGTATCCCTCTCCGATCAGGGGAAGAAACAGATGCGCCAGCGGCGCCAGATCGCCGGAAGCGCCTACGGAGCCCTGCGCCGGCACAGCCGGCAGTAAATCCTCTTCGATATGCCAGAGAATGCGCTTCACTGTATCGAGGCAGATACCGGAATAGCCCTGGGCCAGGGCCTGTACCTTGAGGATGAGCATGAGCCGCACCAAATGCGGGGCAATATCCGGGCCTATCCCTACGGCGTGGCTGCGCAGCAGGTTGTGTTGCAGGTCGCGCAGGTGATCGTCGGAGATCATCGTGGTGCAAAGCGGGCCAAAGCCCGTATTCACCCCGTAAATAGTTTGATGACCGGCAACCATCGCCGCTATGTGGTCCTGGCTTTGCTGAATTTGCTGTTGGACTTCCGCGGTTAGTATGCCCCGCCGTTCGCCCCGGGCTATTTCCAACGCCAGGCCGGGGGTCATGATCGATTCGCCGTAAGAGAATGTTGCTTGCATATTGGTTAGGACAGATGATTAATTCCTTAATTTTACACCTCTTTTTCCAAGAAATAAAAAAAATCACTGGATTCAATCAAAAATCCTAAGTACATTTACAGTGTAAACGAGTTAATTATGTTCTAGCAAAGCGTTTTTTATTCTAAAATCGATTGTGCTACGATACGTTAATTTTCTCAGCATTTATCCAATAACAAATTTTTTAGTGATGAACATTTTCGTAGCAAAACTTAACTACGACACGACGGAGGACGACCTCCGCTACGCTTTTGAAGAATTTGGGGAAGTCAGCTCCGCAAAGATCATTATGGACAAATTCACCGGAAGATCGAAAGGTTTCGGATTCGTGGAAATGCCTAATGATGATGAAGCGCTCAATGCCATTGAAGATCTGAATGACTCGGAACTCGACGGCAGAAGAATCGTAGTCAAAAAAGCCAGACCCCGCGAGGACCGCGGCGGCGGTGGTGGCAGAAACCGCTACTAGTACCGAAAGATTTATTGGCAATCAATAAATAACCGATGTATGGCCAAAGTCAGGAATTCCTGCTTTGGCCATTTCATTTCAGGCTATCCTTTTTATCTGTATTTGCTTAACATTCATTAAACAATAACTGATTACTTTTGTGGTAAATCACAATCGCAAAACATGAACAGGTTATTTCTTTTTCTTCTATTACTTCTGCTGCACAGCAGTTGCAATAAAAATTATCAGACACTCAATCAATCCGCTACCGCCCAGAATATCATTTTGCTCATCGGTGATGGCATGGGGCTGTCGCAGGTTTCTTCCACTTTTTACTTCCAGGAAGAGACCCCCAGCTTCGTGCGCTTTCCCTTCATCGGGTTACATCAGCCCCAGCCTACCGATGCCCGGATCACCGACTCGGCCGCCGGCGCTACCGCTTTTTCCACCGGCTACAAATCCTACAACGCCGCTATCGGTGTGGACGGAGACACCATTCCCAGGGAAACGATACTGGAAATCGCCGCCCGCCGCGGCATGAAAACCGGTGTTATCGCCACCTCTTCCATTACCCACGCTACGCCGGCTTCCTTCTACGCACACGTGCCTGACCGCAACCTGCACGAAGCCATCGCCGCGCAGCTTGCCGACGCCCCCGTCGACTTCTTCGCCGGCGGCGGCATCCAGTTTTTCGCCCAACGCGAAGACGGCGTCAATTATCTCAACAGACTCCGGAGCCAGGGCTTCACCACCGACACGGTTAGGCTTCCCTCCAGGATCAACCCGGATAAAAAGTACGGCTTCCTGCTGGCTCCCGACGGCATGCCGAGAATGCAGCAAGGCCGAAGCGACTTTCTTCCCCGCGCTACCAAACTGGCCCTCAAACACCTGAGTGAAAACGAACAAGGCTTCTTCCTGATGGTTGAAGGCTCACAAATCGACTGGGGAGGCCATGCCAACGATGCGAGATATATTATCGAGGAAATGAAAGATTTTGATCGAACCATCCAGGTAGCCCTTGATTTTGCCGAGCGGAAGGGTAACACCCTGGTCGTCGTCACCGCCGACCACGAAACGGGGGGCTTCGCCCTCTCGGCCGCGGAAGTGCGCCGCCGGGGAGATTACCGGCACATCCGCCCCACTTTCTCTACCGGCGGCCATACTGCCGCTCTGATACCGGTATTCGCCTACGGTCCCGGCGCGGAACGCTTTGCCGGCATCTACCAGAACTCGGATATCTTTGGAAAGATGATGGCTGCCATGGGGCTGAAACAGGATAAAGGGAAGCGAATCAGGCTGGAGGTGACAGACAGGTGAGGCATGGCTTCATTGGGGCGACCGACAATGAGACCATGAAACAATACCCCAATCACTCCCAGTTAACGCCTATCTCACTCAACTCTACGTACTGCAAGTCCCCGTCTTCGACAAAAAGCAGTTTGCCGCCGGGTATGATGGTGGCGCCCCAGCCGTAGGGTAAGGGAAGGCGTTTGAGCTCCTGCCATTTACCGTTCTTTTTTCCATATAGATAATAGCCCCTTGGCCCGAGTTCTTCCGCTTTTTCCTCCGGAATACCCGCCCGGGTGATAATCAGCCGATCTTCATCCGGATGCATAAGAACATCAAAAGAGGTGGTGTTTGGAATGCTGATTGCTTCCGAAAGATACACCGGCTGGCTGTAGCCGTCATCCGGCAGGGGTTCAGAGCGATATATCCCCGGCTTCGGCCTGCGGGCGAAAAGGTACAGTGTCCCGTCCGGCATGGGGCAAAAGTAACCGGCATTTATATCTTCCAGTTTTTTCAGGTTCCGGGGTTTACCCCATTCACCGCCACTGCGATCCACCCGGTAGGCGCGACTGATCGTGGTATCGCCGTAGGGTTCATTTTTTTTGAAAAAGATGGTCTGTCCGTCCGGACTGATCGCGAGATTATATAACGTATCGGTGAAGTGAAGACGCTCTACGCTCCATCCCTCTCCTTCTTCGCGCGTAGCGATGTAGGGCACTTTATCCTTCCAGCTGTCGGTGCGGGCGAAAACCAGCGTCTGCCCGTCGGCGGTGATTGATGGAGAGGTCTCGCGAATATCCGGCAGCGAGATGACGCCGGGCGCCAGTACGGTTAGTTCGGGTTCGATTTCCGTTTGAGCCCCGGCGGCTGTCGCCAAAAGAGAAAAAATTACAGCGAATAAAAAGGGAATCATTTTCGCGGGTGAATTCATACTATTCATTTTTATTACCAACTACGGCAAATACTATTCCATGCGCCGCTGAGCCGTTAAAAGCCGCATTTCCGGAAGCTTGTTACTAAAATTGTCCGATATCGAACATGTAAGTGTGCACAAGCGAACAGCATGACAGGCAAGAAATGGCGTACTTCTGACGGGAAAGAAGTGAAAACAAGCACCAGGAAATACTCCTTAAGCCAAGTGCATAACGAAGCAGCAATTCATTATGAGCAAAACCCCGTCAAATTTTGGATCAATGCTGGCAATATACTGTGAAACTACAGTAAATAAGCCGCCCGAAGCAATCATGCTTCAAGCGGCATTGATTCAAAATTTACAGTTCCAGCAATCATGCCTGAAAAAAGCAGGTAAGGGCAACATCAATCAGGCCATCCCTTTCGCTTCACGGACCATCTGATTGACATAGCCCCACTCGTTGTCGTACCAGCTCATGACCTTGACGAGGTTACCGCCTACGACCTGAGTCATGGTGAGGTCGACGATGGAGGCGTGAGCGTCACCGACGATATCCGTCGAAACGAGGTGCTCGTCGGAGGCGCGCAATACACCTTTATAGCGGTCGGAAGCTGCTTCCTCGACGAAGATCTTGTTAATCTCCTCTACCGTGGTATCCTTGGAGGTAACGAAGTTGATATCGGTGATGGAGCCTACCGGCACGGGACCACGGATGGCGGCGCCGTCGAACTTGCCTTCCAGTTCGGGAATCGCTTTGGTAGTGGCGATGGCGGCGCCGGTAGAGGTTGGAACAAAATTGGCAGCGCCCGCACGGCCGCGGCGCCATTTCTTATGCGGCCCGTCCACAATAGCCTGCGAAGCGGTATAGGCGTGGATGGTGGTCATATTGGCTTTCTCCACCCCAAGGCGACGTTTCATGATTTCGACCACCGGGCTGATACAATTGGTCGTACAGCTGGCGCAGGAGATGATGTTGTCACTGGCTTCATTGACAGCGTGCACGACGGTAGCCGTTTCTTCGTCCTTGGCCGGCGCCGAGAGGATCACCGATTTCGCGCCCGCCTGCACGTGCTTCTGCAGGTCCGGCTTTTTAGTGAACACACCGGTGCATTCGAAGACGATGTCAACACCCAGATCGCCCCAGGGCAGCTGCGCGGGGTCGCGCTCGGTGCTGGTGTGTATCTTTTTGCCCTCGATCGCCAGGTGGCCGTCTTCTACGGCGACTTGCTTGTTATATCTTCCGTATACTGAATCGAAGCGGAGCAGATAAGCGAGGTTATCCGTCGGTGCGATATCGTTGACGCCTACCAGTTCCAGTTCCGGCGTATCCATGAGCACTTTTAAGGTGGCTCTGCCGATTCTTCCTAAACCATTGATTGCTACTTTGGCCATAATTATTTTTTTTCTGAGGAATTGAATTCTATTTTGTAAAGGATTTAGAATAAGAATGTTGAGTGCCGCCAAGCCTTCTTTCCTCATTTCTCCGGATTAATTCCCGGCAATTGCCCGCTTATCGTATTTTTACCCCCAAACTTACTCCTGGCGACTATGTGGATTAAAGGAAGATGGATTTCTTTATTGATGGCTTGCTTGTTGTTCCCTACCCTGATGGAATCGCAGATCATACCGAAAACGAAGGATTTTGCTGAACGCTACGTAGGGGCGCCCTGGCGCGCCTATGCGCTCGCGCCCGCCGGAGAAGCCATACACTTGCTCCCGGAACATGCCTATTATCTGGCCAGAAAGGGTGAAAAAAGCATCAGTATAGAAAAAACAACTGTTTCAGAGCAGGTCGTCCGGCAACTGGATGAGCGGCATTTTATCATAAGGATAGCGGCCCCGGAAGCTAAGTCCCTGCTGCAAGACTTCGACCTGATCTTACCGGCCAACAGCTACTGGAAGCTTTCGCCAAAACTTTCCGGAGGCTTTCCCGGAGGAGACAACAGGCCCCGCCTCTTTTTCCTCCGGGTGAGCGATCTTCCCGCCTTTACCAACTATTTGCGGGACCGGCAGCTGGGCAATGCCCTCATCCGGGACTTTCCCAATATACAGTCGCTGCTGCTACGCCTCTCCTCCGCGCAGATGCGCGACCTAATCCTTCCCTCTGATCTCGTCACCTTTATTGATCTCCGCAACCGGGAGCCGCAGGAGGAGCGCGCCGTCAACAATTTCGACCTAAGCGTCAACCAGGTCAATTACGTCCACGCCAGGCAGCCGCAGCTCAACGGTAAAGGACTGACCGCTTCGGTAAAGGAATTCCGGCCCGATAGTACCGACATCGACTTCCGCGGCCGCTATCTGTCCTCTCCACTCAGCACAGCGCTGGTATCGACCCACGCCACCACCATGGCCACCATGATTGCCGGCGGCGGCAACTCTTTTTATACCGGCAAAGGCGTAGCCTGGCAGGCCGGTATCTCTTCAGCCAGCTTCCTGAACCTCTTCCCCGATGAGAATAACTACTTTCAGGATTACGATATTTCTACCCAAAACCACTCCTACGGACTGGATATCGAGAACTACTACGGCGGTGAAGCCCTGGCCTACGATCAGCAGGTGTACGCAGAGCTGCCGCACCTGGTACACGTCTTTTCCGCCGGCAATAAAGGCGACAGCACCAGCCAGGAAGGCCTTTATCAAAGTGTGCAGGGCTTCGCCAACCTCAGCGGTAATTTTAAGATGGCCAAAAATGTACTCACCGTCGGCTCTGTCGATTCCTTTTTCACGGTTGAGTCGCTCAGCTCGCGCGGACCGGCCTACGACGGCCGCGTCAAACCGGAGCTGGTAGCCCTGGGACAGGACGGCAGCTCGGGGGCGGCGGCCATCACCTCAGGGGTGGTCCTGCTGCTGCAACAGGCCTACCGTGAGCAATACGGCGCCCTGCCTTCGGCCGACCTAATTCGCTCGGTGCTCCTCAACAGCGCCGACGACCTGCTGACGCCGGGGCCGGATTACTTCAGCGGCTACGGCAATGTCAACGCGCGACGAGCGGTCGCATACATCCGGAATGAACAGTTCATACAGGACAGCATCGGCCCCGGTCAGGTGCTCGAATTTCCGCTCGATATCCCCGAAGGAGCTGCGGACCTGAAGATTACCCTGGCCTGGAGTGATCCGCCCGGGCTGCTCAATTCAACTCCCGCCCTGGTTCATGACCTGGATATGTCACTTATAGCAGTGGAGGGCGACGTTTGGCAGCCCTGGGTGTTGAGCAACGCACCAAACGCCGACTCCCTCCAACAAGCCGCCCGGCGGGGTACAGACCGGATTAATAATCAGGAGCAAATCAGTATCTCCTCTCCTGCCCCAGGCCGCTACCTGCTGCGCATCGAAGCGGGTGCTTTGCCGGAAGGCGTACAATCATTTAGCGTAAGCTACGACTGGCGCCGGCGGGGAGCGTTCGCCTGGACCTTCCCCACCCGGAGCGACAACGCACAAGCTGGCGCAAGGATACCGCTACGATGGGAAAGTTATCTTGAAAATCCGGCAGGATCGGTCGATTATCGCCTGATCGGCAGCGATGAGTGGATCAATATCAGTGCTTCCGCGAATCTGAGTCAGCCCTACACCTTTTGGAGCGCGCCCGACACCTTCGCCCTCGCCCAGCTGCGCCTGCAGGCGGATGGACAAAGCTTCCTCTCGGATACTTTCCCCATTTCCCGCCCCCTCCGGATTCGCCCCGGTTTCGACTGCCCGGATTCGCTGCTGTTGTACTGGAATGCAGCGCCCGGCGTTGCCGGATACCAGGTCTTTTCGCCGGAGGGCAATTATCTGGAAGCGATTCGAAGCACCCCGGATACCCAAATCGTGCTGGATCGCGCTGTCTATAATTCTGAATTTTTCGCCGTAGCGCCGGTTATTCAGTCGGGAAAGGACGGCCGGCGCAGTATTACCATCAACCTTGACTTTCAGAATACGGGCTGCTATGTCAATAATTTCCTGGCGGATCTGAGGGATGAACGCGCGGTGCTTCAGCTATTCATCGGCACTTTATATCAAGTGAAAAACATTGTATTTGAAAAATGGCAGAACGGTTCATTCGTACCGATTAATACACAAGGTCCAGATGGCAGACTCACTTACCGGTACGAGGATACGGAACTCGAAGAGGGCGACAACCTGTACCGCGCCGGAGTGCAATTGAAAAACGGACAAATGATTTACAGTACAGAAGACAACATATTCTACGTCAATCCGGGGAATTATCTGGTTTTCCCCAATCCGGTGAGCGCGGGCCAAAGCATCCGTATTCGCTATAATGTTGAGCCCGGATCCATCTTCAACCTCTATAATGGACTGGGCCAGCTCATCGAAAAACGGGCGTTATTCGGACAGGCGGAAAGTATTACGACACAAAACCTGCCCGCGGGGATTTACTTTTACACTATCCTGGAAGGAGAACAAAGGGTGCGGGAGGGGAGAATACTGGTTGAATGAAGGGGATGCTGGATTCGAAAGCACCTTGTTTAATGCTTGAACGGGCTTTGATAAGTAAAACGCATCGCTATGCTCAACTCGCCCTGCTCAGTGGCGCCGCGTCCCGAATAGCCGGTCTCTATCTGTCATTGCCGATCGAAACGTAGCGGAGATCCCGATAGCGAAGCGTGTCCTGGACTGCCGACTAAAAAACAGCCCCCGTGAAGTACATCACGAGGGCTGTTTTAGTTTAAAGGCTGTATCCTTGACAATCTTCCTGTCGGAAGGCTATTATTAATACAGCTCGCTCAGTGCAGTCTTATCATCACCGTTGAAAGGACGGTCAGAACCATCTGTACAGGAAAGCATCCAGGACTGATCAGCCAAAGAAGCTCCCGTAGGTGTATTGGGAATATGCACAGCGCCTACCCCTGTTGTTTCCTGTCCTTCGTTTCCGCCGCTGCCACAGCTGATGCTGCGGTCGAAGTAGTCGGTATGACGGAAGCCGATGCAGTGACCCATTTCGTGGGCCATGATGGTTGCGATACCGTTAACGGACAGGCCGTAGTTAGACTCCAATACGCCGCTCATCTTGATTTCACCGTAAGGATCGCCAGAGTCAGTAGGGAAGCCGGCCGAACCGAGTACGCCGCGGTTCTCGTCGCGCTTGCTCAGGCGGGTGAATACGATATCGGCACTAGTGGTGGTTACACGCTCGAAATTCAGTGTCAGGCTTTCTCCGTTGAAACGGCTGATAGCCTCATTAAGGGCCAAGCCATAGGTGGAACTAAAGGCTGCAGAAGACGATCCGCCTCCACCGGAGCCACCGCTCTGGGCATTCGGGCCTTTTCCGGCAGGCGGCCCACCGCCACCGCCGCCGCCGCCACCGCCGTCACCGCCGCTTTCTTCTTCGAGGTAAACGGTAATGGTCCGGCTACCACCGGTAGCGACCAGGTTAAAAGTACGATACTGTTCAGCACCCGGTACCTCGTGAATCTTCGGCACGCTATTCAAAAACTCGTGCGTAATGATGATATCGCGCTCGATGCGATAGCCTTCTTCCACGGCTTCGATACCATCGGGATTGAAGCCCAGGTGAGCAATTTTGTCAATAATTTCCTGAGGGACTTCTCCCTCCAGATTCAGGCCTTCCTTTTCACAGGAAAGCACAATAAAAGCCAGTAGCACTGGCAGTGCTAGGTACTTTAAATAACGCATTCTTTTACACTTTTTTGGTTACCAATAAGAATTTGCTCCGCAAGATAGATAAAAAATTTTAATATCCAAAAGGAGCGTGTTTGCTGTAATTTAATTGGCAGAGGCTCTCTTTTGCAACACAATAGGAATTCAATTGCCGCAACACAGAAAGCACCGAATAACAATATGATAATCAGGATTGTACCCAACCCCTTTATCCTATTCTACATTTCGGACATCGACTTAAACCCAGATGTAAATTTTTATTTTTCACCAGTTATTTCATAAAAAAACAAGCGTATCAACACAGATCCGAAATAAAAACCGGCTATTATTTCCGGTGCGGCAGCAAAGTGGAAGAAACAGGCTTAACCCGGATTACTTGACAAGTTGCACCTTCATGCGTTGTATGCGGTCGGCGAGCTTTTCAGAACTGAGGCGCTCGCGCAGGCGATCGACGATGATGGGAAAGGCGAAAGGAGTAGCGCGCTCGGGCTGGGAAAGGAGAATTTCCTGCTCGCTGATGCGGTTGAGTGCAGCGCGCAGGCGGGCTTCCTGCAGCTGAAAGCTCATCACCTCGTCGTAGGCCTGAAGAAGAAGAAGGTTATCAGGCTCATAGTCCTGAAAAACTTCAAAGAAAAGCTGAGAGGAAGATTGCAGATGCCGCTCCTTTTTCTGCTTGCCGGGATACCCCTTAAATACCAGGCCGGCAATCGAGGCGATATCGCGGAAGCGGCGCTTGGCCAGTTCGGCGGCGTTGATGCTGGCCTCGATATCACTACCGAGGTTTTTGGTCGAAAACAGGCCCTCTTTCAGGGCCCGCTCGATGGGAATCGGCTGATCCGACAGCAATTCGAAGCCATAGTCGTTCATGGCGATGGAAAAGCTGATGGGCTGTAACTGTGACAGTCGATAGGCGATGAGCGAGCCCATGCCCTCGTGCACGTAACGGCCTTCGAAGGGATAAATCACCAGATGATATCCCTCCCTGCTGGAAAAATATTCGATGAGGAATTGATCATTAGCCGGAATATGTGAACGCTCCTGCTGTAGTTCAAATAAAGGTTCCAACTTTTCCAGTTCAATATCGGTCATTTCCCGCCGGGTCACCTGATCCATCTTGAAGCGCAGGTAGGTGGAGAGCTGGGACGACAGCGGCATTTTCCCTCCCAACCAGGCCGGAATCTTGCCGGTTTTCTTTTTACTGCGCCGCACCTGCACCGTCATGTCCTTGATGCGGACCAGTTCCAGCGAGCGGCCCGCGAACCAGAAGACGTCCTTGGGTTTCAGCTGAGCGATAAACCATTCTTCTATCGAACCGATCCTTTTCCCTCCTACGTACTTCACCTGCATGCTCGAATCGGAGGTGATGGTACCGATCTGGAGACGGTGGCGCATGGCGGTGCGGCGGCTGTTGACCTTATAAAGCCCTTCCTCTATTTCCACCTTTTTATATTCGTCGTAAGCGTAGAGCGAGCGGCCGCCGGTGGTGATGAAATCGAGGCACCAGGCCCATTCGTCCTGACTAATACTGTTGTAAGCGTACGTCCCCTTCACTTCCGGAAAGATATCGGCCGGCCGGAAGCCGTCGGAAACGGCCAGGGTAACCAGGTACTGAATGAGCACATCGAAGGACCGGATGTAGGGAATTCGGCTCTCCAGTCCCTGCTCGCGGACGGCCTTGCGCAAGGCGGCCGCCTCCATCAATTCCAGGGAGTGGGTAGGCACGAAGTAAATTCTGGAAGTCGCCCCCGGCTGGTGGCCGCTGCGCCCCGCGCGCTGGGTAAAGCGCGCGACCCCTTTGGGGCTGCCGATCTGCACGATAGTCTCCACCGGCCGGAAGTCGACGCCCAGGTCCAGGGAAGAGGTGCAGACCACCGCCTTGAGCGTTCCTTCGTGCAGGGCGTTCTCCACCCAGTCGCGCAGGTGGCGGTCGATAGAGCCGTGGTGCATGGCGATGGCGCCGGCCAGGTCGGGCGCTGCCTCCAGCAGCCCCTGATACCAGATCTCGCACTGGGCGCGGGTATTGGTAAAAATGAGGGTGCTCTTGTTCTGATGGATGATCGGTACAACCTTCTCCAGCAATTTAGTACCCAAATGCCCGGTCCAGGGAAAGCGCTCGATCTCGTCGGGCAGAATGGATTCCACTTCGATGCGCTTGGGAATATTGGCTTTAATCACCTTGTATCGTCCTGCTTCCAGGCTGTTGCCCAGCAGCACCGCCAGCGCCTCGTCCATATTGCCGATGGTGGCGGAGATGCCCCACACCTTCATCCCGGGCAGCAGGCCTTTGAGGCGAGAGAGGCCCAACTCCATCTGGACACCGCGCTTGGAGCCTATCAGTTCATGCCACTCGTCGACGACCACCGTTTGCAGATTTTTAAAAATGCGGGGATAGTTTTTGGTAGCCAATAACAGGTGCAGACTCTCCGGCGTGGTGATGAGCACTTCCGGTGGGTTTTTCTTCTGCTTGGTCCGCTCGCTGGAAGACGTATCCCCCGAGCGGATAGCCACCCGCCACTGCAGGCCCAGGTCATCGGCGGCCCGCTGAAAAGACTGCTGTATCTCTTTGGTCAGCGCCCGGATGGGTGTAATCCAGAGGGCGCGCAAGCCGTTGTTACGTCGCTCCTGGTAATCGTCCGGAAATTCGCGGATAAACTCCAGCAGAATCGGCAAGGCCAGCGAATAGGTCTTCCCGCTGCCCGTTGGAGCATTGAGCAACCCGTGGTAGCCCTCGAGATAAGCGGCCCAGGTGGCCTCCTGAAAAGGAAAAGGTGTCCACCCCTGATCGTGAAACCAGGAGTGGGCCAGTTGCCCGAGCTGACCTTGGGAGTTAGCGTTCATGATAAAGGTAAAACCCGCCGGAGTGAGGAAGGTTTAGGTTTTTTTCAGGTGATAAGTATAGCATGACCGTCCATCTCCTCACTGCATCCACTCCGGCCGGGGAAACTCCCGCATCCGGCTATAGCGGGGGTAGCTGTCAAACAGCTCCCGGTCGGGGCCCACCACACGGGGATCCCCGGTGGCTTCCAGCTTTTTCAGCAAAGCCGTTTTCAGTCGCTTTTCCACTTCCTGATAAGCGGCCTGACCGGCCAGATTCTGCAGACAGGCCGGGTCGCTTTGAATATCGAACAGTTCGTATTCCGGGCGTTTGCCGTAAGAGAGCTCGAAATACCGCTGCAGGCTGTCTACCTGGCGGTTTTCGATGAGGAAGGATTTGGTCGGGCAGGCATCCACATCGGTGAAGGCCCATTCAGAGTGGTGCTTTCCCTCCTCATCTATCCCGTACATAGGCCACCGTTCGCCGTCGCTGTCCGGTCTGATGCGCCGGGGGGCGCCGGCGGGCCAGCGTTGTGCACGCTGGTTCCAGATGAGCAGGTACTGCTCGTCGCGGATCATCCGCTGCGGATAGCCCAGGTTCTGATAGCGGGAAGAGGAATGTCTTTCCCTTCCGGAAAAGGCATAGCGGTTGACGTCTTCGACCTGCCCTTGCTGCTCGCTTACCAGGATGTTCACCAGGCTCCTCCCGGAGATGGGCAGCATCCCTTCCGGAGCAGTACCGGTCAGGTCCAGGATGGTCGGCGCCAGATCGACGAAGCTGATCCGGTCTGTTACCCGGCGGCCGGCCGGGAAGGCTTTGGGATAGCTGATGGCCATAGGCACATGGATTCCGTATTCGTAGCCATTGGCCTTCGCTCTTGGAAAAGGCATCCCGTTGTCGGAAGTGACGATGACAATAGTATTTTCCAGCTCACCGAGGGAATCCAGGTGGTTGAGCATGCGCTGCAGATGCAGGTCGAACCATTCGATTTCCACGGCGTAGTCCAGCATATCACTGCGTATCGTTTCCACATCGGGGAAAAATCCGGGAACATCCACCTTCTCGAGCTTTTTACCACGCTCCAGCCCGGAACCTTCCTCGTAGCTACGGTGCGGCTCAGTAGCGCCGTACCAGAAGAAAAAAGGTTTTCCTGCTTCGCGTTGAGCGAGGAAGTCCCTGAAGTTGGCCGCGTAATTGATGGTGTTGATATCGCTGGTGAAACGCTCGTCGCCGGCTGTGCCGGTTTCATAGCGAATGCCGGAATAGGCCGTACCGGCAGCGTTTTGCATACGGAGGGAACCCTGTTCTTCGTCACCGTATTTAAACGGCCCCACACCTTTACCCGTATAGCCGGTATGGTAGCCGTCGGCTTGTAGCAAATCGACGAAGGGCACGTATTTTTTCAGCCAGCCCGCGGCGTGTTGCCCGGCCTGCTCATTTTGCCAGTGGTAGCGCCCGGTCACAATGGCGCTGCGGGAGGGCGCACAACCGGGGGAGCCGGCCATACAATTAAGAAAATAGACGCCATTGCGGGCGATCCGGTCAAAGGTGGGGGTGTTGACGAAGCGCGCACCGGCAAAGCTGGTGTGGGCAAAGGACTGGTCGTCGCTGATAGCAAAGAGGATATTGGGACGCACCGGAGGCGCCTTTTCAGCAGGAGAACGCTGACAGGAAAACAGGGCCAGCAGGCAGAAAACAAAGAGGAGAAACCGGTTCATAGTTCAAAAATTTGATCAATGGATGTGCAGCGGCATACTGTTAATACGTTAATTAAGCATCCTGCCCTGAAGAGTGAAGCTGTTCATGAATGCGGCAGGGACCGTTCTCGATTCCCGGTTTTTGACAAATCTGGGTATCAAGCGTTTATAATTACACGACAAATTGAACTAGTGTCTCCGGCACTAGTAGTTTCTAAACTGTGGTGTATAAGATACAACCACGATTCCTTCTGAATAGGCAGAAAAGCCGGAAATCACATGCAAATTTCCCCTGACAGGGATAGCCCTTCCCCAATTTCTTTATTTTTACGCAGATTCTTCATTGAAAAGACAAGCACTGCACTATGACTTTCGACAAATCCGCAGACCTTTTTCCCATCAAAAACAAAATGACCTTTCTGGCGCACTGCAGCATCTCTCCGCTGTACAGCCGGGGCGCCGAGCGATCCATAGAGCTGATCCGGGAACAGCAGTACAAGGGATTCACCAGTTTCGGCCGCTACTACTTCGAAGAGCTGGAACAACTCAAACTGTACAGCGCCCAACTGCTGCACACCCGGCCCGAGAATATGGCGGCAGTCAAAAACACCTCCGAAGCGCTGTCGATGGTAGCTAATGGCTACCCCTTCGAACCCGGCGACGAGGTAATTTCCTACATACACGAATATCCGGCCAACCACTACCCCTGGCGGCTACAGGAACGCAGGGGGGTAAAACTGAAGTTGCTCGACAACATCCCCTCCCGCGCCGACATCGACACCAACCTGCCCGGCAGCTGGTCGATGAAGCAACTGGAACGGGCTATCACGCCCAAAACGAAAGTGATCGCGCTGAGCCACGTACAATTCACCAGCGGTTACGCTGCCGATCTCGCTGCACTGGGCAAATTGTGCAAAGAACACGATATCGACCTGATCATCGACGCCGCCCAAAGTCTGGGCAGCATGCCTATCGATCCGGAAAAATACCACATCGCCGCGCTGGCCTCCGCCGGCTGGAAATGGCTGATGGGGCCCTTCGGCACCGGTCTGTTTTACACTTCACCCGATTTCCGGGCGAAACTGCAGCCCGTACAGGTGGGCGCCGAGATGATGCAACAGGGTATGGACTTCCTCGATCACAGCTGGCATCCGTACGAGAGCGCCAAGCGATTCGAGTACAGCTCCTCTCCCGTTATCGTGCTCTCGGCCCTGCGCATGGCTGTGCAGGAGATCCACGCCCACTACGGCGCCGAAGCGCTGTTTGACGAAATCCTTCGCCTTCAGGACATTTTTCTGGAAAACCTGGATAATCCGGCCTTTAAGCCCCTGGTGTTTGAAAAGCCACACCGCTCCGGCATCCTTTCGCTCACTTACCATGACCTGGAAGGACTGACGGAGGTGCTGAAACAGAAAAAAACAGCCTGCTCTGCCCGCGGCGGCTATCTGCGTGTAGCACCGCATTTTTACAACACGGAGAGGGATATGAAACAGCTGGCAGAGGTATTGAATAATATGTAGAGACAATCGTTAAAGAGCATAAAAAAATTCCTCCTCATTGGGAGAACATCACTGTAATAACAACCAACACAAGAAAATGAATTCCCTGACCCGCTTTACCATCAGCGTCCTTCTCTTTGGAGTAGTGCCGCTCTCCTTGACCGCCCAGGATACCCTGCCCACACTGACGACCGACGACTATGACACCTGGGAGCGCCTCGGCTGGCCGACCCTCTCGGACGACGGCAGCTGGGGGGGCTACGAGGTAAGCCTGCAGAACGAAAACGATACCCTGCACCTGCGCAGCACGACCACAGACAAAGCCTATCAGTTCGCCCTGGGCGCCAATGTACAGTTCAGCCCTGACAGCAAATGGGCCGCTTTCCGGATCGAGTATACGGAAAAACAGCGCGAACAGATGGAAAAGAAAAAGCAGCCCGTAGAGTACAAAATGAAACTGCTCCGGCTGCAGAGCGGCGAGGAAGAACTCTTCGAAGGTATCAGCCGCTACCAGTTTTCTGATGACGGCAAGCACCTCGTCATGGAAACCTACGCTCCCAAAGACAGCAAGCTAAAAAGCAAGGATATCATCCTGCGTAACCTGGAAAGCGGTACGACGCGCAACATCGGCAATGTAGCAGAGTGGGCCTTCAATGAAAAAGGTGACTTCCTGGCCTACGCAGTCAATGCTGAAAAGAAACGCGGCAACGGCGTCGAACTCTTCGACCTTCGCTCCTACCAGGTGCAGGTGCTGGCCAGCGACACCAGCATCTTCCGCCAGCTGAGCTGGGAGGAAGAAGAAGGCGAAGCACTGATCTTTCTGCAGGCCTACCCCGATACCAGCTTCGAAGAAGACAATCACCGCATCCATGCTTTTTCCGGCATCTACGACGACAATCCGGAACACCTGATCTTCGACCCTGCAACGCAGGAGGGATTTCCCGACGCCATGCGCATCAAGGAAACTTACCAGCCCATTTGGTCGAAAGACCTGCAACGCATTTTTGTGGGTATCTACGACTGGAAAACCACGCCACCGAAAGCGGAGAAAGAAGAAAAGAAGAAGGAGGAAGAAAAAGTGCCCGATATGGAAGTCTGGCACTGGCAGGATGACCCCATCATTCCGGAGCAGCGCAAGACCTTTCAGCGGGATAAGAACTTTACCTACCTGTCGGTCTGGAATATCAATAGCGACCGCTTTGTGCAACTCGCCGATGAAAAAGCCCGCCGTGCCGATATCACCGGCGATCACCGCCACGTGGTGCTGGAAGACCGGACGCGCTACCAGCCACAGTACCGCCTGGAACACGCCGATTATTACCTGGCAGACGCCAAAACGGGTGATCGCACACTGGTGCTGGAAAACTTCCCGACCAACTATTTCTACGATGCATCGCCCGACGGTAAATATCTGTACTATTTCCTGGACGAAAACTGGCATACTTACAATACCCGGAGCGGCGACCACGTCAACCTCACCAAGGAGTTGGACACCGACTTCCGGGATGTGCGCTATGATGGCCCCCGCGATAAACTGCCGCCCGCCGGAAACGCCGGCTGGATGAAAGACGATGCCGAACTGCTCGTCTACGACGAATACGATGTATGGGCATTCCGTCCCGACGGCAGCAGCCAGCGTAAAATTACCAGCGGCCGCGAACAGAAAAACATTTATCGCTTCGCACGAACCGACTACGAAGAAGAATATATCGATCCTGCACAACCGGTCTTCTTCCGCATTTTCGGCGACAAGACCAAAAAGTCAGGATATGTACGGATGGTCAATGGGAACTTAACCGATCAGGTCTTCGAAGATCGCCTGCTTTCCCGTTTGCGCAAAGCGAAAGATGCTGATCGCTACGTCTACTCCAAAGAAAGCTACACCGACTCCCCCGACCTCTTTTTCGCCGACGGTTCACTGCAATCCTCCAAGCAACTGTCCAATACCAACCCACAGCAGTCGGAATACGCCTGGGGTAAAACCGAGCTGATCGACTTCAGGAACACCGACGGTAAGAAATTGCAGGGCGTATTGCACTATCCCGCCAACTACGAGCCGGGCAAGCAGTATCCGATGATCGTCTACATCTATGAGATCCGCTCCAACAGCCTGAACAACTACGTGGCGCCCAGCAACCGCCGGGCCTATAACCTGACCCACTATGTACAGAACGGTTACTTCGTCTTCCAGCCCGATATCGTCTACAAGACTAACCATCCCGGCGAATCGGCCGTAGAGTGCGTGTTGCCGGCCGTCGATGAGGTGGTCGGCCGCGGCTTCATCGATCCCGGCCGCATCGGCCTGATGGGCCACAGCTGGGGTGGCTACCAGACGGCTTTCCTCATTACGCAGACCGACAAATTCGCCGCTGCCGTGGCCGGCGCCCCCCTGACCAACATGGTCAGTATGTACAATTCCATCTACTGGAACAGCGGCACCCCCGACCAGCAGATCTTTGAGACCAGCCAGGGCCGCCTGCGCGAGCCTTTCTGGGACCTGCAGGAGGAGTACATCGCCAACTCACCGGTCTTCCAGGCCCGCAACATCACCACTCCCGTGCTGGTCACCTTCGGCGATGAGGACGGCGCGGTTGACTGGCACCAGGGAATTGAGATGTATATCACCATGCGCCGCCTGGCCAAACCGATGATCCTGCTCGTCTACGACGGAGAGAACCACGGCCTGCGCAAAAAGGAAAACCAGATCGATTACTTCAATAAAGTGACAGCCTTCTTTGACCATCACCTCAAAGGGCAGAAGCCGGAAAAGTGGATTACGGAGGGACAGAGCTACCTAAAGAAGATGGAGCAAGAGGAAAAGAATAAAGAGTGATCAACTTTTAATACAACACCCGGAACTTAATCGTATGCTCGATGCCCCTTAGCGCCTCGAGCACCTCCTCGCCGTACCGCTTATCGATATCGGTAATCACGTAGCCGATGGCGGCGTTGGTTTTAAGGTACTGCCCGAGAATATTGATCTGGTGTTCGGCGAGCAAAGAGTTGATGCGGGCCAGCATGCCGGGGCGGTTTTCGTGTACGTGAATCAGGCGATGCGCCTTGCGCTGAGCGGGCAGCCGTAGTTCCGGGAAATTGATGCTCTGAAAGGAGTCGCCGGTGTTGATGTAATCGATGATGCGCTGGGGCACGTAGCCGGCTGTACTTTCGTTGGCCTCCTGGGTAGCGCCCGCGATATGGGGCGTGAGCAGGACGTTGTCCATCCCCTGCAGCACGGATTGGAAATCCTCGTTGTCGGTTGGGGGTTCTTCCGGGAAGACGTCAAGTGCGGCTCCCAGCAGCTTGCCGGATTTCAGGTTGGCGACCAGTTCTTTCAGTTTCACCGCCGAGCCGTTGCTCAGATTGATGAGGATACTGTTATCGCGCATAGCTTTAAACTGGGCCTTTTTGAAAAAGCCCTCATTTTCGGGACTGTTATCGATGTGCAGAGAGACCACATCCACTTTCCGCAGCAGTTCTTTTAAAGAATAGCATTTGGTGGCGTTGCCCAGCGCCGGTTTTTCCACCAGATCGTAGAAGTAGACATCCATCCCCATGGCTTCGGCTAGTACTGACAGCTGCTGGCCTCCATGTCCGTAGCCGACGATGCCCAGTTTCTTACCCCTGATTTCGTAACTGTTGGCCGAAGACTTACGCCAGCGGCCGGCGTGCATTTCCCGGTTGAAGAAGGGCACCCGGCGCAGCAGCATGATAATCTGGCCCAGCGCCAGTTCCACCTGTGAACGGGTATTGGTGTAGGGGGCGTTGAAGACAATGACGCCCTGGCCGGCGCAGGCTTCCAGGTCGATGAGCTTGGTGGTCACACTGAAGGCGCCGATAGCCATCAGCCGATTGGCGTGGCGAAGCACACGCGGCGTGATGAGCGTGCGGGAGCGGATGCCGAGGATGGATACGCCCTTGACGCGCCGGCAGAGTTCTTCTTCCGGCAGGTTTTCGCTTATGGATTCCACCTGGTAGCCTTCTCGCTCGAAGACCTCCTGCGCGCCGGAATGGATATCGTCCAGCAACAATACCCTGATCCGGTTTTTGGGATAGGACAGCGCTCTGGGCATCTGGTTGACGTAGAGGAACTCGTCGAAGCTGGGCGTCACGTGATCCGCTTTTTCCCGAATGCTTTCGCGAAAAACATTTTCGGTGAACATGAAAAACTTGTGGGCGATCCCCGCCTCGACCATCTCGAAGTCGGTGTAGGCGTCTCCAATGACGTAGATCTCGCCGTCGAGATCGAGTTCTTTGAGGCGTCGTGACTTTCCCTTACTGTGCGCCAGAGGATTGTCTTCGTCGAAGCCCGTCACCCAGCCTTCATCATCAAAGAGAAAAGTGTTGGCCAGTACGTGCTCGCTATCGATACCGTAGCGCGCCGCCACCGGATCAATAAATTCCTTGAAGCCGTTGGAGATGATAAAAATGTGCCCTTCGTACTTTTTAAAAAATTCCTTGTTACGGGAGAAAGAAACGGAGACCTTGCGCTTCAGCCGGCGTATGAGTTTCTCCAGGTGTTCCCGGTGAATTTTGAGGAGGGACAACCGGCTGGACAGCGACTCGTTGAAGGTGATTTTGCCGTCCACCCCCAGATTGGTTATCCGTTTAATCTCCTCCAGCACCTGCGGTTTGGCGGAATCGCCTTTCAGAACGATATCCGCCAGTTCCTCCAGGGCTTCCACCTGCATGAAGGTACTGTCAAAATCGATGATGATGTTGTACGCGCCGGAAATTTGATCTGCCATGATTACCGAAATTATTTTCGGCGGCAAAGGTAAAGATAAATGGTATGGCAGAGGATATAAACTCCAGCGTTGTTGGTTTTCAAACCAAGAATTTCAACAAGCGGCCTCGTAGCGGGAAGCCCGCCGTTTCCTGCCTGATCAACTTTCCATTGCCCTTTTCGAGTGGGTCCCGTTATCGGCCGAGGAAGACGCCCGGTGATAACGCAGCTCATAAACAGACCGGTAAGTACCGCTGTCCTGTAGAAAATCGATCAGCGCTTCCATAGTAGCATCGTCAATAAGTGAGAAGAGGGGTTGTTCGACGTCAAAGACGGAAGCGAGCGCGGGCCGGATTTTGCCATCCCATTCCCGGTAATAGCGGTCGAAATCGGTATTTCTGATGTAGCGCCGGCACCCGGGCTGATCACAGCTGACCTCCATGTCCGATTCCAGGTTAAAGATTCCGTATTCATCGGTGATCTGTTCTCCTGCAGCGATGTCGCGAATAGCAATTTCGAAGCCGTAGCCGGTGCTCATCGTGTTGCCCTCACAGCAGTGGTTGACAAATTTGGCAAAATCCCAGCTCACGATGCGCACTCCCCGCTCATCGATGTAGGAATATTTTTCGGCAATCTGTTTCATTTCCGGTTCCATTGTCCGGAATTCCTCGGGTGTGATTTCTATTTCCAGCGAGTCCTTTACGTATACAATCGTTCCTGTGGGAATAGATTCCACGGCGAATACCCCATAACCGATATGGTCATCGATGTATTGAAGACGCGTTTTGGGATGTATCATTGGGTCTTAAATTTTAAATAGCAAACCCTGACCCGGGATTATCTGTGAACAATCCGGGATAAGCGCTCCGCCATCCGTTAAAATTTGAAAAAATGATCTTCTAATCAGCGGTGATCAGGCGATATTCGCTGGGGCATCGAACAAGGATTGTCCCCCCAGGGGAAGGCTGTTTTTCATCCAGCCGGTGATGCTGTAGCGCTCGCAGCGCGCCGGCAAAACGGCGTGCTCCACCTGATCACTGAGGAAAAGGACTGCGCGACCAGCCAGGGGCAGGACATCCAGGCTGTTTTCTTCACCCGTTTCCGACTCACCGTAAATTCGAAGCGCTCCACCGTCGGCTTCCTGCCAGGCTACATTTAGGTAGGTGATCATTGACACGACCCGGTCGCTGGTATGGCGGAACACATCGAGGTGTCGTTGATAGCCGGCTCCTTGCGGATAAATGGCGAAGTGGAACTCGGCATCACGTATGCCCATAAAGCAACGGCGGTTTAGGTAGCGGGACAGCGCCTCCACGCGGTCCAGAAAAAAGTGACAGGAAGGATGCAGCTGCTGCCGGTCGATCCAGCTGATGTAATCACCGCGAATATGCTCATTGAGTTGCAGCTGCCGGCCAATACCTGCCTTTTTAAATCCTCCATCACTGAACTGGCCAGCGGCCCGGTCCAGCAGGGTCTGTACTTCTACCTCGCTGAGAAAGTGATCGACGATAATATAGCCCGGTCCGCTCAGCCCAGCGGCAATGCGTTCAAATAGTGCTTCTTGTTCTACAATAGCTGCCTGCATGAATCAAATCTTGATGCCCGGAAAACCTGGGCGGGTTATTTACCGTTTTTAGGTTTGAAGAAATCATCAACTCCCAGGTCCTCGTCGGCATCCATGAGCCATTGTTTGAGGTGTTTCGGCCTGGTTTTTACCTGGGGCCGTTTGTGCTTCTTAGGCTTGTCTTCCATTTCTCCCCGGCGGGGATGTTTGCGGTTTTTGTCTGGTCGCGCCATATTTATTTGGTTGTTGATCAACAGTCCCTCCGGGATCGCTGGTGCCTTCGGCATTAAGTACAAGGAACGAAGTTTTGACGACCGGATACTCCTCTTTGGGAAGGTCTGGCGTCTGATATCTGGTTTCTGACGTCTTTTTGATCCGACAAGATTAAATTCCCTGCACTTAGTCAAGGATTTTTTTTGCAAGGAATAGACTGGGAAGGAAGAAAAGGTCACGCCTGAATGGAAAAAAGATTTAAAACTTTATTTTACAGCAATCAAAAGCAAGATCATCGAAACATCCAGAAAGATAGAACTGCGCAATCTGCGCTACCAAGACTACCTCGCGCTCAATCAGGCTATGAGCGAGGCGTACTCCGGCATCGGCGGCGACGAGTGGCAGCGCAATTCCCTGCGCCGGCTGCTCAACGTTTTTCCGGAAGGACAGATCTGTATTTTGGTCGACGGTAAGGTGGTCGCCAGCGCCCTGTCGATCATTGTCGATTACAGCAAATTTGGCGACAAGCACACCTACGAGCAGATCACCGCCGACGAAACCTTCACCACCCATGATCCCAACGGAGATGTGCTCTACGGGATTGAAATGTTCGTACATCCCGGCTACCGCGGCCTGCGCCTCGGCCGCCGCCTCTACGACGCCCGCAAGGAGCTCTGCGAAAGCCTCAACCTGCGCGCCATCATGGCGGGCGGACGCATTCCCAATTATAAAAATTACGCCGACCGGCTCAGTCCTCGAGAGTATATCGAGCGCGTCAAACTCAAAGAGGTTTACGATCCGACCCTCACCTTTCAGCTCTCCAATGATTTTCACGTCAAAAAGATTCTCAAAGGTTACCTGGAGGGAGATACCGAGTCGCGGGAGTTCGCCACCCTGCTGGAATGGAACAACATCTATTACGAGGAGGAGGAAAAACTGATCAATGCTCCGAAAGAAGTGGTGCGCATCGGCATCGTGCAGTGGCAGATGCGGTTGTTCCGCAACTTCGAAGCCCTCGTGGAACAAGTGGAGTTTTTCGTAGACGCCGTGAGTGACTACAAATCGGACTTCATCCTTTTTCCTGAATTCTTCAATGCGCCGCTTATGGCCGATTTCAACCACCTGGGGGAAGCCAAAGCCATCCGGGAACTGGCCGGCTTTACCGAACCGCTGCGGCAGCGCTTCCTCGATTTCGCTACGGCCTACAATGTCAACATTATCGCTGGCAGCATGCCTTACGTCGACGAAGCGGGCCGCCTGCTCAACATCTCTTACCTCTGCCGCCGCAACGGCACCTATGACGCCTGCTTTCGCGTCCATCCAACCCCCGCCGAAGTACAGGCCTGGGGGATGGTCGGCGGCGATGATATCGCCGTTTTCGATACTGACTGTGGGGTCATCGGCATTCTGCAATCCTACGATATCGCCTTCCCCGAACTGGCCCGCCTAAACGCCGAAAAGGGCGCCCAGCTCCTCTTCGTCCCCTTTCTCACTGATACCCAGAACGGCTATAACCGGGTGCGGCACTGCGCCCAGGCCCGGGCCATCGAAAACGAGTGCTACGTAGCCATCGCCGGCTGCGTCGGCAACCTACCCCGGGTCAACAATATGGATATCCAGTATGCCCAGTCGGCCATCTTCTCTCCTTCTGATTTTTCATTCCCCAACAATGCCGTCGTAGCGGAAGCTACGCCCAATACAGAAATGACCCTCGTCGCTGATGTCAACCTCGAATTGCTCAAAGAACTCCACGCCCACGGCAGTGTTCAAACACTGAAGGACCGCCGCCAGGATTTGTACGAGCTGCGAAGGAAGGAATCACGGAAACCATAAAAAAACACTTGTTTTGTTTGGAAAATAGTTGAATATTTGAGTCGCTGAAATATTTGTTCGCACAAGCCCTTTTAAGCAACACAATAGTTGCCGTTTGCGTGAGCGGATAAAACCGGATTTCAATACTGACCGAGAGCGAGGCTTGATTTGAAATCATAAACCAATCCTGAATATGACCAATAGCGTAGTACGATACTCGGACGCCGAACTGGCGGAATTTAAAGCCCTGATCGAAAAGAAACTGGAAAAGGCCCAGGAGCAGTTCAAGATGCTGCAGGAGCAAATTTTGGAAATCACCGAAAACTCCAGTGACGAACACGGAGGAGATTGGGTGGACGACAGCAGCATCAACAACGATGTGGAAATGCTCAACAACATGGCGATTCGCCAACGCATGTACATGCACGAGTTGGAAAACGCGCTGGTCCGCATCCGGAATAGATCCTACGGCATCTGTGCCGTCACCGGAGAGCTGATCGATAAACGGCGGCTGATGGCCGTACCCACCACCACGAAAAGCCTGGCCGCCAAAACCCTGCAACAACGGCCTACGCTCCGGGAACGCGCCAGGGAGGAACGCCCTGCCTCCGGTAAAAAGAAAGCTACGCCGCCGAAGGTGATTACCAAAATCATTAGAAAGCCAGCACAAAATTCACCAAAACCTATATCATCTGATGACGGCGATGATTTATTCGATGACGACTTGCTCTTCGAGGAAGATGAGGATTCCGTCCGGCGCGCAGTAAGCGATCTGGAGGTAGAAAGAGATATGCAGGCAGACGAGGAAGATCGAGCAGACGAGGAAGATCGAGATGAGGACATTGAAGACGAAGAGAATTACTGACCTTCCTTCTCAAGCTAAAAAACTTCTACCCCTTTACTTTCTGTAAAGAAATCCTTAAATTAAGGTAGATTTATATACCTACCTGTAATTTCGCCATCACAACACCTGATTAGTGGAGATGCCGGTTTTGCCCACCTCGGTATCTCCGCTTCTGTTTTGTCTTCCTCTAAAGCAGATTTTATTAAACATTTTCCCTATTTTAGCGTTTTACTTGAGGTGTGAAATTCAAAATCCATCTCTCTCATCTCTGTTAAAACTACAGATACGAATAGCTTTCACACCGGATATCCAGCTTCGGATTTTCCAATAATTGCGGAGGTGAATTTTTCCCGAGGGGCGCCTCATTGCCGGCCCTGACAGCAAGACCCAAAAAACTGTCTGAGATCTGGCCTTGTCTGTTTCACCTGTTAACCTGAGCAAGACATTGCCTCCCATAGATAGTTAACTCCCCGGAAACCGGACCAGCTTTCAAAAGCGCCGTTTTTCCGGACAGATCATCTTCCAGCACAAGGAACTACTGGAACATTATGCCCTGACGACTATAACAGGAAAATTACTGTCCATGATAAGTAAACCTACAGTTCTTTGCCTTTCCGCTTCCATCTTCCTGAAAAGGGGAGCTCTACCGGAAGCATCCCGGCCTATTCTTCCTGTATCCGGACACAGAAGGAAAAAGGAGCGGTTAAAACCATTCAGCCGTCAAAAGTTTATCAAAGCTGTGCCTCCGGCTTTGAGTTAGCAAATGTTGTCTTTCTTCTTTCTTTGCCTTACAGCATTTCTTAATTTCAAAAAGGAAAAATTATGCAAAAATATCATTCTTATATGCTTCGTAACTTTAGAAGCATTCCGCAAATATCCCAACACCTCTCCGAAGAAGAACAATTCGCTATAGAAGTGGTCGGTAATGTCTTACCCTTCAAGGTGAACAATTACGTAGTCGAACATCTCATTGACTGGGATAACTACCGCGAAGACCCCATTTACACCCTCACCTTCCCCCGGAAAGACATGCTGATGCCCGAACACTTCGAGGAAATGGCCCGGGCCATCAAGGGGGGAGCGCGCAAACCGGAACTCAAACTGGTGGCCAATAAAATACGGCTGGAACTCAATCCCCATCCGGCAGGGCAGTTAGAACAAAACGTGCCGAAAATTGATGATGTGGCGCTCACCGGTATTCAGCACAAATACCGTGAAACCATGCTCTTTTTTCCCAGCCAGGGGCAGACTTGTCACGCTTATTGCACCTTCTGCTTCCGCTGGCCGCAGTTCGTAGGCATGAACGAGTTGAAATTTGCTATGCGCGATACCGAACTGCTGATCAAATACCTTCGGGCCAACCCCCAAATCACGGACATACTCTTCACCGGCGGCGATCCGCTGATCATGAAGACCAAGATCATCCGCGGCTACGTCGATGCGCTCATCGAAGCAAGGCTGCCTAACCTGCGCAATATCCGCTTCGGCACCAAAGCCCTCAGCTACTGGCCCCAGCGATTTACCGAAGACGATGACGCCGACGAGCTACTGCAGGTCTTCGAACGGGCTCGTAAGGCCGGGCTGCACATCGCCTTCATGGCTCACTTCAACCATCCCAAAGAACTGCAGACCGAAGCCGTCGAGCAAGCCGTCAAACGAATCCGGAATACCGGCGCCGTCATCCGCACCCAGTCGCCCGTCATGCGCAATATCAACGACAATGCCGAGGCATGGGCTTCCATGTGGAAAAAACAGGTAGCCCTGGGCTGCACCCCTTACTACATGTTCGTGGCCCGCGATACGGGCGCCCAGGAATACTTCGCCGTCGAACTCGAGCGGGCCTGGAAAATCTTCCGCGACGCCTATAAGCAAGTCAGCGGCATTGCCCGCACGGTGCGCGGCCCCAGCATGTCGGCCGGTCCCGGAAAAGTGCAAATCCTCGGCGTCAGCGAAGTAATGGGTGAAAAAGTATTCACCCTGCGATTCATCCAGGGCCGCAATCCCGACTGGGTGCACCGCCCCTTCTTTGCCAAATACGACCCCGACGCCATCTGGCTCAATGAACTGCGCCCGGCCTTCGGAAAAAGGGAGTTCTTCTTCGAAAAGGAGTACCCGCTGCAGCGCAAACCCCTTCCGCTATATGAGAAGGACAACCTGAACAAGGCAGCGTATAACTGATTGCAGGTCACTTGAGAAATGTCAACTTACTATTTTAAAGATATAGGGTGAGATGACCTCGACAACCAGTAGTCTCTTCCAGCTTTTTCTCTAACGATGAGCACCACATGCCGGAAAATTATGGTGACGGCAGGGAACGTTGTACCTAGTGGCTTCGGCACTAGTGCGCCGGCATCTGCCATCAGGGGCATTTCTTGTATTTTCGGGATAGAGGTCCTAACTTGGGGCCTTATTGGATTATTCCACCCTCGGCAATACACTTCAATACGATTCATGGCTAAGAAGAAAAGCATCCGGGTAGATCTCAACCTTAATATCCGCGATCTCAAGAAATCGGCTACGCTGGCCATCAACGAACAATCGCAGAGACTGCTACAGGAAGGAAAAACCATCTATCGCCTCGGTTTTGGGCAGTCCCCCTTCCCGGTTCCGGTGCCGGTAGTAGAGCAGCTGAAAGAACACGCTCACGAAAAAGACTACCTGGCGGTTACGGGACTGCCGCAATTGCGGGAAGCCATCGCCGAATCGATGCGCAACGCCCAGGGGGTCAAGCGAAGCGGGGAAGATGTACTCATCGGCCCGGGGTCCAAGGAATTGTTGTTTTTGCTGCAGCTGGTTTACTACGGCGACCTGGTTATCCCTACGCCTAGCTGGGTTTCCTATTCCCCACAGGCCATCATCGTCGGGCGGCGCGTCAACTGGGTGCGCACTCACCCTGAAAACGACTGGCGACTGCTGCCGGCCGAACTGGAGGCCATCTGTGAAAAGGACCCCGAACGCCCCCGTATACTAGTCCTCAATTATCCCGCCAATCCCACGGGTGCTACCTATACCGTGGAAAAGCTAAAGGAACTGGCAGCCGTAGCCCGCCGCTACAAGGTCATTCTGCTTTCAGATGAAATTTATGGCGAACTGCACCATTCCGGCCAACACGTCTCCATCGCGCGCTTCTACCCCGAGGGTACTGTCGTCTCCAGCGGCCTGTCGAAATGGTGCGGCGCCGGCGGCTGGCGACTCGGCTTCTTTATTTTTCCGCCGGAATTACGTTGGCTGCTCGACGCCATGGCTATTGTAGCCAGTGAAACGTTCACCTCCACCAGCGCTCCCATACAGTATGCCTCGGTAAGTGCTTTTCAACCCAATCCGGTTATCGATCGCTACCTCTATAATGTTCGCCGTATACTGCGCATCATCGGTCGTAGCCTCCATAATCGCCTGGAAAGCATGCACGTCTATGCTCCCAAGCCACAGGGCGGGTTCTACCTTTTCCCAAGCTTCCACTACTTCCGCGACTCCCTGCTGAAAAGGGGGGTACACAACAGTCAGGAACTTTGCAGCCAACTGCTGGAGGATACCGGCGTTGCGCTGCTGCCGAGCTACGACTTCGGCCGCCCCTCGGATGAATTGACGGCCCGTCTTTCCTATGTCGACTTCGATGGAGAACAGGCGCTGCACTGCGCCGAAACCGACTACGCCGACAAGCCACTCGATCTTAAGTTCATCCAGCGCTGCGCGCCAAAGTTGCTGGAAGCCATGAACAAAATTGAACAATGGCTGAAGAGTTGACCACCGGAAAATTAAGGATCATCTTCTCAATTCCAGCGAAGGCTTTAAACCGGGCAGCAAACATCGCCCACCGGATCACGTTCTTAAAAGAAAAAGGATATGAAGATCATACAAGTGAAAGGAGCGGCCATTCCCGCTATCGGCCTCGGCACTTGGACCCTCAAGGGACGTGAGGCACAGGAAATCACCGAAAAAGCCCTGGAAACAGGCTACACCCACATCGACACGGCTCAGATGTATGCCAACGAAGCAGAGGTCGGCAAAGCCGTTCGCAGCTCCGGTATCGACCGGGATAAGCTGTTTATCACGACCAAAATCTGGTGGGAGAACCTGGGACTGGAGAAATTTGACCGCTCCGTTCAACACAGCTTATCACAACTGCGTACCGACTATATTGATCTGCTCCTCATTCACTGGCCACATCCGGAACTGAAACTGGAGGATTATATGGGGCGGCTCATGCATGCAAAGGAGCAGGGCATAGCCAAACACATCGGCGTCAGTAATTTTACGCCACAGTTGCTGGATCAAGCCGTCGCCACCGGCGCCGAGCTCATCAATAATCAGGTGGAATATCATCCTTACCTCGATCAGTCAGTAGTAATCGAAGCCTGCCGCCGGCATGGCATGTCTCTTACCGCCTACGCCCCCCTGGCCCGCGGCCGCGTCACCCATGATGACATTATTGAGGAAATCGCCAAACGCCACGACAAAACTCCGGCACAAGTAACCCTGCGCTGGCTCATGCAACAGAAAGAGGTCATCGCTATTCCCAAAACCAGCAAAGCGAAACACTTGGAAGAAAATTTTGATATCTTCGATTTTGAACTTTCCGAAGAGGAAATAGCAAATATCAACGCCCTGAAGAAAGAAGCGGAGCGGCTGGTAGATCCGGAATTTGCGCCATGGTGATACCGGTAAAGGAGGAAGAAAACCGGCCGGAAAAACCGGGATGACTTACTTTTGCTTTTCTACCTCCGAGAAGGAATACCAGAAAAGTATTTTCAAGTAACCTTGCTTTTGATGTCGTAATTGAATTGCGATGCCGCCGGAAAGCTTACTTCTTCGAAATTCTGCATTCCGCCCGCTCAAACCTTCCGACTTAATATCACTTCATTTTCCGGGGTTGAAACTGATAGACATTCCGGTTTTCAGAGGCCTCATCAGCAATATCCTCAAAGACGAACTCCAGCCGGTTGCGGTCAAAGATGTCGAAAAACTCTTCCCAGGTGAGGTCTTCCTCGTCCGGAAACTTGTCTTCCGGAAAACGAAAACGCACCGTTTCGGAAACGGTTTCATCCTCAAAACGCACCTGTCTTACAGGACGTGCCTTACGAAGATCCGCCCAGTCTTTAATATCGTCGTGTTCGGAGGTTATGATAGTCGTTACGTGACTCTTATCTTCTAACATGGATAAAGTTTATTTTAATTTAATAATAAAACTGCTGCGCTTACTCTTCCAGCCAACGCAAGGCCTGGGGCCGCTCTTCGAGCCGATAGTAACGAGCCTCCAGTTGGGGAGAAATCTTATCAGTGATCTCCGCCAGCGTATTCAGCCATTCTTCCTGGCTGACGATCGCCATTTTCCTGAAGTCACCGAAATGCTCAGTGGTGAGTTTTAATTCCTCCAGGAAAGCCTTCGGCTCATAGCCCTCGAAATGATCAAGCTCAATGTACATGTTGACCTTTCCGTCTTCTTCGAGTCGCCGGTCAATTTCCTTAGCAGCCTTTTCGACGTCCTCGGTTTCTATTTTTCCAACAACACGGGCGGCTATCGTGTTTTCTTCACTCACATCTAAGAATTGAATCATTTTTTCCTTTTCTTTTTAACAAAGCCAACCGGGCAAATGATCAATCCGGCAAATTCGGTGTCTATCTCCGCAGTGATAAAAATCTTCCTTTCTTTTGTCATTTCTTTCACGGAATTTCCCGAAATTGAGGAAAATAAAACTATTATGAACCCCTTGACGCCGAAACTACTAATTAGTGCTTTACTGCTCCTCGGGCTCAGTCCCGTTAAGGCGCAATCCTCCATGGACACGCTTAGTATCTTTCAACACCTCTACACCGGTAAAGACAGCTTGCTGGAGATAAGTATTGAAACTGACCTTCGTCAGCTCATCCGGAAAAAAGCCCAGGAGGAATACCAGCCTGCCCAAATTACGCTGCCGGGTTCTTCAGGACAAGCACTTACCTTTGAGATCAAACTGCGCGCCCGCGGCAACGTGCGCAAAAAAGTGTGCTACTATCCACCGGTCAAGGTGAATTTTAAAAAATCGGAACTACGCGATCAGGGCTTCTCTGAATCCGATAAAATCAAGCTGGTCTGGCAGTGCGCCGATGGTAATAACAATCGTAATTACCTGCTGAAAGAGTACCTTATCTACCGTCTCTATAATCAATTTACCCCTAACAGTTTTCGCGTACAACCATTCCAGCTGCAACTGGTCGATTCGGAAGGGAAAGTCAAAACCAAAGAACTCTTTGCCTTTCTCATCGAGCCCGATGGAGAACTGGCCGCCCGCACCGGCGCCCATATCGTAGATCGGGAGGGCGCCAATTCCTTTATGTTCGAGGATCAGCCCTACCAGGATATGTGCGCCTTCCAGTATATGATCGGCAATACCGACTGGAGCCCTATCAACATGCATAATCTCATTATGCTCATGCTGCCTGAAGACCGCAAACCCACCCCCGTTCCTTACGACTTTGACTACTCCGGCATGGTCGACGCGCACTACGCCATCCCCCCCGAGCAATACCCCATCAAGGACGTCCGCGAACGATACTATGTCGGCCAGGCATGCCAGGAGGAAGAAGCCCGGCGCCTGTATGAAAAATTCCAGGTGCTAAAACCTCAGATAATGGAATACTGCCGGTCTTTTGAACTGATGGATGAAAAAGACCGCCGCCATGTGATCGATTACCTCGAAGAGTTCTTCAAGCGCGTGAAAAGCCCTGAGTCGGTAGAGCATACCTTCCGGCAGTGAGATATGGTTTGCCTGTTTTACGGTGTCTATTTCCTGGTTTCACCGGTAACCAGGAAATAGACACCGTAAAACAATAAGAGCAAAAGCCCCTCCCCTTTCCTCTTTTTTTTATTTTCGGCTTTCGTAACCCTTCACCTATCACTCTGCTATGATCCGTATTTTTACGTTCCTCTTTTTTATCCTGTTCCTGGCCGAGGGCTTCGGTCAGGAATACGATCTCATTATCCGCAACGGCCTGGTTTACGATGGTAGCGGCAAGCTGCCGACCAGGACCAACCTCGCCGTCCGCGACGGCCGGATTGTCCGTATGAACCTCCTTATTACCGGCACAGCCGAACGCGAGATCGACGCCCGCGGCCTCGCTGTCGCCCCCGGCTTTATCGACGTGCATACCCATCTCGAACCCCTGCCGCTGGATCCGGCGGCGCAGAGCCACGTGCGCCAGGGCGTCACCACCGCCCTCGGCGGCCCCGACGGCGGCGGCCCCCTGCGGCTCGACGACTACCTCGACAGCCTGGAAAGTACGCGCGTCGGCCTCAACATCGGCTACCTTATCGGCCATAATACCGTGCGCAACCACGTGATGGGCCTCGTCGACCGTGCACCGACGGCCGAAGAACTCGCGGAAATGAAAAAACTGATCGCCGAAGGAATGAAAGACGGCGCCTTCGGTATCTCCACCGGCCTCAAATACCTGCCCGGCGCCTACGCGGACCTGGAGGAAGTCATCGCCCTATCAGAGGTGGCAGCCGAATACGGCGGCATCTACACCTCTCACCTGCGCGAGGAAGGGCTGGGCCTGATCGAAGGCGTCGCGGAAGCCATCACCATCGCCGACCGGGCGGATATCCCGGTGGTGCTCACCCACCATAAGGTGGTCGGCCATCCCATGTGGGGCAGCAGCACCCGCACGCTGTCCATGGTGGACTCCGCCCGCCAGACCGGTCTCGACATCATGATCGATCAGTATCCCTACACCGCCAGCCATACCAGCATCAGCATCCTCATTCCCGCCTGGGCAATGGAGGGCGGCCGCTACGAGGCTTTCGCCAAACGGTGCGAAGACCCCGTCCTGCGCGACAGCATCAAGCAGGGCATCATCTTCAACCTGATCAACGACCGCGGCGGCAATGACCTGCGCCGCGTGCAATTCTCCAAGTTTAACTGGAAACCGGAACTGGAGGGCAAAACGCTGTACGACTGGGCCGTCGCCGAAGGCATGGAACCCACCATCGAAAACGGTGCCGAGCTGGTCATTCAGGCCCAACTCCACCGCGGCGCCAACTGCATCTTCCACGCTATGAACGAAGAGGACGTCCGTCGCATCATGCAGCATCCGGCCACCATGATCGCTTCCGACGGCCGCCTCTCCCAACCCGGCAAAGGACACCCGCACCCGCGCGCCTACGGTACCTTCCCCCGCGTACTCGGCCACTATAGCCGTGACGAAGGCGTCCTGAAACTGGAAACGGCCATTCACAAGATGACCGGCATGCCCGCTCAACGCCTGGATCTCTATAAGCGGGGCATCCTGAAAGAAGGCAACTGGGCCGACATCACCATCTTCAATCCGAAAACCGTCAAGGATGACGCGACCTTTGAAGCGCCGCATCAGTATCCCAGCGGCATCGAGTACGTCATCGTGAATGGCGTCATCACCGTCGATGAAGGGGAGTACAAGGATGTGCGGGCTGGAAGGGTTTTGCGGGGACCGGGGTATGAAGATTGAAGTCGGAAAGCGGCGAGGACACTGTCAGTTCTTCCGACTTCTCGGAGCGAAGCGAAGAGCCGTATGGCCGATTTCCGAATTCATATCATTCCCCAGCGAATCCTCCCTAACTTCCAGGTTCTGCCTCCACTCCCCCACCTGCAAATTCCCCTCTTGAATGCTCATATGAGAAATTGCTGGACATTCCACCACGCAACATTTAAGGCACTGAAAAACAGATAATTAAAAACCCACCCCCCCGCCTTGCAACAATAACCGAAATTCGTTCCGACCTGCCTGCAATAATAACCCAAGCTTTTGCAACAAGGCTCCTTCTCAAACCGAACAGTTTGAAACAATGCCGGAATTGGGGCACCTCCCAATGAAACATATTTGTGTCGTACCGTCGACGGACACCTAATCAACTAACACCCAAAAAGTTATGATCATGGTACGCACAATAGTTTCCACCGCTGTTTCATTGGCTTTAGTCTTACAGTTAATCGCAAAATCCGATCCCGTTCGAACCGTAATACCTATTCAAAAAATCGGTAATCTCCTGCTGGCTAAAGCTACGGTAAACGGAAAAACAGGCAACTTCATCATCGATACCGGTGCGCCGACCTTATACTTGAACGCAAAGCATTATAAAGGCAAATCCTTTTCGGAAGTACAGGTCAGCAGTGTCCATGGGAAAGTCCAGGAAATAGGCTTGATGCAGGCCAACCTAAACCTTGGTGGGATCGAAAGAAAGTTGCCGGCAAAAGTGATCGATCTGAGTAAAGTCGAAGCGGCAAAGCAGGTGGAAATCCTGGGGCTGTTAGGGCATTCCATATTCAAGCAATACGAATTGGTTCTGAATCTTGTTCAGTTGCAAATTGAACTCATCCAGTTGGACAAAAAGGGCGACCCTTTATACACTCATCCTCAAGCTCCCACCGATATCATTCCAGTTGAAACCAAGGGTCACTTTCCAGTTGTCGAGGCTGAAGTAGGCGGCGTTACATTGAAGCTGGGACTGGACACGGGAGCAGAATACAACCTGGTGGCCGACCGGTACCAAACACGAATTCTCAACAGCGCCTATAACGTTAGTACTGCGGCGCTGACGAGTGGTGGACAAAAAGTAGGACAAAAGCAGGTAGGGCGTGTGAAAGGCTGGCGATTTAACGGTATTCCGCTTTATCCTATGATGACGGTATTTGCCGGCATGCCGGAAATCAATCGATCTACAGGCGGCATAAACCTTGATGGATTGCTGGGTGTAGAGTTTCTGGTGCAGTATAAAATGGCGATCAATTTTAAAAAACGCAGGCTCCTCATTTGGGATCACCGGAACAGTGCATCGACTCCGCTCGTAGCGAGGGAAGGTTCGAATTAACCCGGATTATTCATGGGTTAAATAGCCGAGCATATATCAATTGTGTCGGAAAAGACTGTGGGACTTGGAGACTCGGAGGCAAGGAAAACAACAAAGTGAAGGATTTTTAGGAACTTAACTTTAAAGTGAAGTGTTTGCAAAAATAGAAATATTCAAAACCTTTGAAAAGGTCAGGTTTTATACGGTCCGTCTCGAAATAGAGGAGTATTGGGAAGAAGAAACCGAAGCCGATAAGTTCTTTCAAAAGTTTTTGGATGAACCGGAAAAGCCGTCAAGTGGTGCTGAGCTGATTTTCAATACCATCATTGAAATAGGCAACCGAGGGGCGAAAAAAAGATATTTCCGGTTTGAAAATAGGGCAAATGCACTGCCTCCTCCGGCAAACACCTTGGTGGAGCTTGGTCAAAGTGAGGAGACATCCGGTGAGCATCTTCGCCTGTATTGTATTAGGCTTAATGAGGAAATTGTTATACTGATCAATGGTGAAAGAAAAACAAAAGAAACTGCTCAGGAATGTCCGTTGGTCGCTCCGCACTTTCGATTGGCAAATAAAATTGCGAAGAAAATTGATGAAGCGCTTTTTAATAGAGAAGTCATTCTTAAAGGAAGAGCATTGCAATTCGATAGTAATTTTGAGTTAGAACTATAAGTACCCGGACACAATTAATTTACATATTATCTTGAGCGGCTTTTTGGCTTATACTTCGTTGAAAATACTCGCCATAGCTAGGCTATGCCTGCGTTTTTCGCCTCGTCTAAGCCAAAAATCCATCTCAATCTAATGGTAAAATAATTATGCCCGGGTACTTAAAACTTCATAGCATATGCCAAGCAAATATTTTGACAAAATAGCCGATAAGATCTCTCCTGAATCCAAAAGATTCACCGCACTCTCATTTGACCTGGTAGACTATATTCATTTTTTGTTAGAAAAGCATGGAATGACCCAACGTAATTTGGCCGAAAAATTAGGGAAAAAGGAGTCAGAAATCAGTAAGTGGCTCGCTCCCGGGCATAACTTCACACTTAAATCTCTGGTGAAATTGGAAATTGCCTTAGGCGAGCCCCTTATTTCTTTACCGAAAGAAAGTCAACAGGCGCCTATACCTGGGGCTGGAACACAATTGGAGAAGCCAAATAATTTAGATCAAAAAGAAACTTCGGGTAACCCAGGTTGAAACCTTAGATTAAATCTCATGATTCTTCCTAAAATCACTGGGCGACTCCCCAAACGTTTCTGAAAAGACTTCCGAAAAGTAGGCCGGCTTCCGGAAACCGACTTCGAAAGCGATCTGTGAGATGGACAAATTGGTGCTCAGAAGCAGCTCCTTACTTTTATTAAGCCGGATATCCCGGATGAAATGCGAAGTCGGTTTTCCGGTCAGGGCTTTCAGTTTGCGGTGCAATTGAGAACGGCTGATGTACATTTCGCGACACAGCTGAGCGATGCCGAAGCGTTCGTCCTCCAAACGGGATTCGACGACCTGCCGGATTTGGTGAAAGAACTGTTCTTCCGGATCAAGGGGCTCTTTTTCGGAAGCAAGGTGATCGACTGATCCATATTTGGCTTGAAGTTTCCTGCGCAGCTCGATCAATTGTTGCAGCCGGACCAGCAGTTCTTTTTCTTCAAAGGGCTTGGTCAGATAAGCATCCGCCCCTCTTCCCAGGCCTTCGACTTTAGAATCCAGATCGGCTTTGGCCGTCAGCAAGACAATAGGAATGTGACTGGTGCGCTGATCTTCTTTCAGCGTGGCGCAAAGCTCGTAATTAGATAATGTTGCTCGGGTTTAGTTTCAGGCATCAGGAAGGGAGAGTAGGATGCCTTTTCATCTGGATCGCAAGCAGCTACCAAGGCGATGACTAACAGGCTTTCTGGGAGTTTTCTGAACATAAAAACATTTGGAATTTATGGGCGTAGACCTAAACGCAAACCGTCTCTCAGCAATTCTAAAAAGATAGTAAAAAACCTCCTTTCCGTAATGAATTTCAAACAAGCCAGAGCGCACTGGTCAGCCTTCGCCGGAAAAGCGCACCCTGGCGAAGCACCGGCAGGAGGCCCTTTCCCAGGGCCTCCTGCCTTTTATATTCCGAAATCAAACCATCTTCGACGTCAGCATAAAAGATAAATTAGTATGTTCATGGCGGGAAACACTTTCGATAGCCTTTTAAAATATTAAGATTATGAAAAGAAATGCCATGAAAATAGACAGGCGTAAGTTTATCAAAAACTCAGCCGCCTTAGCATCTATCGCCTTTTTGCCCTCCTCCGCCTGGGCACGGTTAAAGGGGGATACGCTGCGGACCGCCCATATCGGTGTGGGCGGAATGGGTGGAGAAGACCTCAAAGCCATTGCCTCTCACAAGGCTGTGGAAGTGGCGGCGCTTTGCGATGTCGACTCCAATAACCTGGCGGCCGCCCAAAAGCTTCACCCGGATGCCAAAGTATTTTCCGATTACAGAAAACTCCTGGAAGCGATCGGAGGCGACATTGATGCCGTAGTGGTATCCACCCCCGATCATACCCATGCGCCCGCCTCCATGATGGCCATGGAGATGGGCAAAAATGTCTACTGCCAGAAACCCCTGACGCACCTGGTGTCGGAATCCAGAGCAATGGCCAGGCTGGCTAAGGAAAAGAACCTGGTCTCCCAGATGGGCATTCAGGTGCATTCCTTTTATGACTATAAACTGGCAACCGTACTGATCCAGTCGGGAATTATCGGAAAAGTCAGCGTGGTACGAGCCTGGTCGCCTAAAAACTGGGGATACGACGGTGCTGCTCCGAAGGGGGCCGATCCGGTTCCCGCCAACCTGGACTGGAATCTCTGGCTGGGCACTTCCGCTGAAAGACCCTATAAAAAGGGCTATTACCATCCGGGAAACTGGAGGAAGCTGCTGGATTACGGCTGCGGAACCCTCGGAGATATGGGCGTGCACATTTTCGATACGCCCTATAATGCGCTTTCGTTGGGCGTTCCCTTTACCATTAAGAACAGCTGCCGAAAACCGACCGGATTCGGATATCCGGAGAAAAATACGGTGACCTATGAATTCCCCGGCACCCGGTATACCGCAGATACGCTTACTTGGGTATGGTACGATGGTCCGGGCGCTCCGGAAATGCATCCCGAACTGGCACTGCCGAATAATGAAAAGCTTCCTGAGCAGGGCGCCATGTTTGTAGGGGAGAAAGGCAGACTGCTCCTTCCGCATTTTATGGAACTTCCCCGGCTGATTGTCGATGGCAAATATGAAGACCTGGAGCTGTCAACACGCGAGGAGGCCCGGCAATTGGGCGAACCCGTCCGGAATTACGAGGAGGAAGGGAAGAAGCATTATCATCAGTTCGTAGATGCCTGCCTGGGACATGATGAGTGCAGTGCTCCTTTCTCTTATGCGGCGAAGCTCACGGAAACCATCCTGCTAGGCGTGATTGCCGGTCGCTTTCCGGAGCAGGTGCTCCACTGGGATAGTGAGAAAGCCCGGTTTTCCAAAAAGAAAGCAAATCGCTTTTTGGATGCGAAGTATCGGTCTTTTTAATAGATGGCAGTAAAGCCTGTAACCGAAAACTGCCCTGCCCATGGCTATTCCGGGGCTATTGCAGTTTTAATTGCTGAATAGGACAGGGAGCATGGGCAGAAAAAGGACGGATAATAATACTCCAGGAAAAAATTCAGGGGGTCGCTTTGAGCGGCCCCCTGAAAACTCCTGCATGCGCGCCCTTTTGCCAGAGCGACTCAGTTACCCTATCGGCTCCGCGCCTCCGCGCCTCCGCGTGCCTTCCTCTGTTAGAGCGGAAATCTCCTTTGCTCCGCGCCCTCCGCGCCTCCGCGCGCCTCAACATCCGTCAGCGCAGCCGTCCAGTTAGCTCCGCGCCCTCCGCGCCTCCGCGTGCCTTTTTTTGTTAGAGCACCTGCCCTGCCGGCCCCGCGCCCTCATTCCCCCAGCGGATCCTCCCGAACCTCCAGGTTCTGCCGCCACTCCTCTTCCCCAACCTGCAGCGTGAGGTGATACGTCCCCGGCCCCGCCGCCGGAATCCCGTATTCCTCCGGGATCGGCAGACTGAGGGAGCCGCTGCGCAGCACCTCCACCGCCGCGCGTTGCTCGCGCGGCGTTTTGGCCTCCTGAAAGCGATCGTAGGCGCGGCGCAGAGAGCCCCAGCCGTACTGCGCGATGACCTGCTCGAAGCGCTCGCTCATCTCCTGCTTCTGCTCCAGCGTCAGCCAGTCGACGTCGAATTCCAGGTCCCACTGGTAGCGGTGGATGCCGGGTTTGGCGGGCAGCTCAACGGTTTTGGAGTACGCACCCTGCGGACTGCTCATCGTCAGCCGGGCAGGTTCTTCTGCTGCTTCAACAAGGTAGTAAGTGATCAATGCTGAATTGCGAAAGCGCGCCCGCGGCTTGCTCGACGTATTCACGATGGATGCCGGGTTTTCCCCTGCAAACCAGAAATGGCCGCGTTGCCCGCCCCGGCTGACGTTATCCCACAGCGTCGCCGGCGCCTGCTCGAAGAGGTAGGCCGGTTGTTCCATCTGCTTCCCTGCCATCTGCTGCAGCGGTGAAATATCGTCCATGATCCAGATCGAGCGGCCGTGCGTGCCGGCGACCAGGTCGTTGTCGCGCGGGTGAATTTTGAGATCATAAACCGAAACGGTAGGCATATTCAGGTTCCAGCGCATCCATTCGTGGCCGCCGTTTAGCGAGCACCAGACGCCGGTCTCGGTGCCGATGAACAGCAGATTGGGATTCCGGTGATCTTCGATGAGCACCCGGACCACATCACCCTCCGGCAGATTGCCGCTCAGGTCGGTCCAGGTTTGTCCGTAATCCTCCGTTTTAAACACCCAGGGCTCGAAGCGATCAGAGCGATGACCATCGAAGGTGACATAGGCTACCGCGGGGTCGAAATGTGAGGCTACCACCCGGCTCACCCAGAGGCTGTCGGGCACATCGGGAATATTGCCGTCGACGCGGGTCCACGATTCGCCGTCGTTGCGCGTGACGTGCACCAGCCCGTCGTCCGTCCCCGCCCAGATCAGCTGCGGATCGATAGGCGAGAGGGCCAGGCTGAAGACGGTGCAGTGGGTTTCCGCGCCGGTATTGTCGGGCGTGATGCCGCCGCTGTCGTCATCCTTACGCTTCACCGGGTGGTTGGTGCTCAGATCGGGTGAGATGACACGCCAGCTCTTACCCTGATCGGTGGTTTTGAAGACGTAGTTGCCCGCGACGTAGAGCGTATGGGGATCGTGGGGCGACATCAGCATGGGCGCCGACCAATTGTAGCGGATACCCTCTTCTTCCTCGCGAATGTCGGCGGGAATCGATTCATAATTTAGAATATTGCGAGGATTCGGGCTGATGCGATCCAGCTCGTGGGTCAGCGGATCGTAGCGGGAGAAGGAGCCGTTTTCGCTGGAGGTGTAGACGGTGCGCCAGTCGGTAGGATCGGGACAGGCGTACTGTCCGTCGCCCCAGTGCACCTTCCAGTTGGAATCGTTGAGGATGCCGCGGGCGTCGCGCGTAAAGGAGGCGGTGGCGTAGAAGCCGTTATCCTGCAGACCGCCGTAGACGTAGTAAGGGTCGCGCATATCCACGTTGATGCGGTAGAACTGCCCGATGGCGAAGTTGTCATAGAGAACAAAGTGCTCGCCGTGATCGTGGGTCAGCGACAGCCCCTTGTCCGCGCCGAGATAGTAGCGGTCGGGCTCCTGTGGATCGAGCCACATGGCGTGGAAGTCGCCGTGCACTTCTTCGTCTTCGGAGCCGTTGCGCAGGGTTTTGCCGCCGTCTTCGGAAACCATAAACCGGGTAGTCAGCACGTAGACGCGCTGGTCGTCGTGCGGGTTGATACGCACCTGGCTGTAGTAGAATGGGCGGTTATTGTAGGTGTTGACGTAGGTCCAGCTCTTCCCGCCATCTTCCGAGCGGTACAGGCCTGAGCCGGGTTTGCTCAGGTCTTCTGATCTTTCCGCTTCGACCAGCGCCATCAGGATCTTCGGATTCTTTTTATAAATGGCCAGACCGATGCGGCCGGTGGGACCCGCGGGCAGGCCGTCGGTGAGTTTTGTCCAGCTCTTTCCCCCGTTGGTGCTCTTGTAGATGCCGCCATTCGGCCCGCCGCTGTGGAGGTGCCAGGGCTGGCGCAGCCGCTGGTAAAAGGCCGCGTAGAGCACACGGGGATTACCGGGGTCCATGACCAGGTCGATGCAACCCGTCTTGCCGTCGCCGGGAAGTCCGTTGGTGAGTTTATCCCAGGTCTTTCCTCCATCCGTCGTTTTAAACAGCCCCCGCTCGCCGCTGTAGCCCCAAAGGTGGCCAATGGCGCCGACATAGACGGTATTAGGGTCACCGGAATGGATAATCACACGGGCAATCTGGTGGGTGCTTTCCAGTCCCATATTCTGAAAGCTCTTCCCCCCGTCGGTAGATTTGTACACCCCGTTGCCCCAGCTGACAGAGTTGCGGTTGTTCGCCTCGCCGGTGCCTACCCAGAGGATGTTGGGGTCGGCCTGATAGACGGCGATATCGCCGATGGAGGCAGTGGGATAGTCGTCGAAGATGGGCGTCCAACTCGTCCCGGCGTTATCGGATTTCCAGACGCCGCCCGAACCGGTGGCTACGTACAGGTGGGTGAAGTCGTTCTCCAGCGCTTCCACATCCACGATGCGCCCGCCCTGGTTGGCCGGGCCGATGTTGCGCCAGTGCAGGCCGGCGTAGAAGGCGGTATCGGTGGGTTGGGCCCAGACGGAAAAAGTGAATAGCATCGCGATCAAGTGGAGCATCGAACGGGAGGTGAAGGTGTTGGTCATGGATCTGTTTTTTAGAAAAAAAATAAGGGCGGGGAAGATCGGGAAAATTTTTTATTGGAAAATCAAAACGCCCTGTTAAAGATGCCTGGATGTTTTCTCTTGATTGTTCTCTGAAGAGATAGTCCACCCCCAGGCCCGCCGGCGGGGAATTTAGGGGGTGGATTTAATCCTCTTCCTCAATTTTTCCTGGTTTCCCTCAAAATCACCTTAATTGAGTTGCCTCAGTTAAAATTCCCAATTCAATTTCCAGAATAAATAGTAGGAGTTGCTTTCAAAATTAGAGTGAAAACGTAAAAGTCCACCCCCCTGCCCCCGCCAGCGGGGGAGACCGCTCTAGCATGCCCAGCTGACAGACCGCCCTTTAAGATAAACGCCATGGTTCATTCATCACACAAAAATTCCGGGATCAGAATGTACCTGTTAGCGCGGTGTCCCCCGACGGCGGGGGATTTAGGGGGTGGATTTAATCATACACAATTTTTCCTGGTTTCCCTCAAAATCTCCTTAATTGAGTTTCCTCAGCTAGAATTCACAATTCAATTTTCAGGATAAATAGGAATAGTAGCTTCTCTCCAAAATTGGAGTGGAAAACGTGAAAGTCCACCCCCTGGCCCCCGCCAGCGGGGGAGACTATGCTAACATGTCACCCTCACAGACCAATTCCATAGTTCATCCATTTTACTAAAAATTCCGGGATCAGAATAAGCCTGTTAGCGCGGTGTCCCCCGCCCAGACGGGCCGTATGGCTGGCAGGGGATTTAGGGGGTGGATTTAATCCCCGTACACAATTTTCCCTGGTTTCCCTCATAATTCACCTTAATTGAGTCACCTCAGCTAGCATTCCCAATTCAATTTTCAGGATAAATAGGAATAGTAGTTTCTCTCCAAAATTGGAGTGGAAAACGTGAAAGTCCACCCCCCGGCCCCCGCCAGCGGGGGAGACCATCCTAGCATGCCGCGCTAACATGCCACCCTCACAAATTAATTCCATAGTTCCTCCATTTTACTAAAAATTCCGGGATCAGAATGAGCCGGCAAGCGCAGTGTCCCCCGCTGGACGCCTGCGCCATAAGCCGTCGGCAGTAGTCTTTGGCGTAGACACTAGCCGGCTATAGCATCGGTGCAAGGATGAAACAGGAGGTGGATACAAAATTCTACTCTCAACCTTTTAGTACGGACTACCACGCGAAATCAATTCTAAAAAAAAACTTACCGAAAGCAAAATGAATTATCAGGAATCAGTATTTTTATTGTTATAAATACACCTAAAAACCTTTCTAATGGAAAAAGCCTCACCAGAAAACAATTATCACTACAACAAGAAACTTCAACCATTCGCGAATCATCTCCGTAAAAACATGAACAAAGCGGAAGCTTGCATGTGGAAATACTTACTCAGCCGGCGGCAAATGAAAGGGTACCAATTCCGAAGACAACGACCTGTTCTGAACTATATCGCTGACTTCATGTGCAAGGAACTTCTTCTGATCATTGAGGTCGATGGTATTACTCATAATTCTCCAGAAGGCTATCGAAGAGATCAGAAAAAAGACGAAGACCTGAGAGCGGCTGGATTTACGGTACTTAGATTTTCTAATTGGGAGGTATTAAATAGAATCATGGACGTGGGCTCGATGATTGCGGAATGGATTGAGGAAAATGCAACGGTTCCACCCCCCGGCCCCCGCCAGCGGGGGAGACCGCTCTAGCATGCCCAGCTGACAGACCACCCTTTCAGATGCGCTCTAACCTTCATTCATCACACAAAAATTCCGGGATCAGAATGTACCTGTTAGCGCGGTGTCCCCCGACGGCGGGGGATTTAGGGGGTGGATTTGCTGAAATCTAAAAGAACCTGATTCGTCGATTTGACTTTCCCTCAGCTTTTATTACTCGACATTCTGCCCCCCGTTTCTCGTCCCAAAACCGCCTTCCCTCCAAAAACATTGCCCATCTCCCCAATTTCCCGTATTTTCACTTTCACTTCCCCTCAATCAGAAATTTCGTTGACCAAAATCCGAATCAACCCATGTTGTACATTTTCCTTGCCGTCGTGGTACTGGGCTCTTTGTGGGCCGTCGCCACCTATAATAAAGGTGTCAAACTACGCAACCAGGTCGAAGAATCCTGGAGTGGTATATCGGTGCAGCTCAAGCGCCGCTACGACCTCATTCCCAACCTCGTCAACACCGTCAAGGGCTATGCCAAACACGAGCAGGAGACGCTGGAAAACGTCATCCAGCTGCGCAACCAGGCGCAGGGGGTTCCCGGCGATAAGGTGGAAGCCCAGGCACAGGCCGAACAGCAGCTCAGCGCCGGCATCCGCGGTATTTTCGCGCTGGCCGAAAATTACCCCGAGCTAAAAGCCAACCAGAATTTCATCGAATTGCAAGGCTCCCTCACCGATATCGAAGACAATATCCAGAACGCCCGCCGTTACTACAATGCCGTGGTGCGCGACAACAACAACTATGTCGAAACCTTCCCCTCCATGATCATCGCACAGATGGGGGGCTTCAATACCTTCCCCTACTTCGAAATTGATGCGCAGGAAAGGGAAAACGTCGAGGTGAAGTTTTGATCAATTCCGGCATGACTTCCCTGACTATTGGACTGACTGTTTCTCCCCCGGAGTCTCGGGAACGGCAGTCCGGATGTCACCTCGGCTCATGACCGTATCATTCATGACTTTTTTCCTGACTTCTACTGACTAACCATATGACTACTAAGATTTTTTTCCAATTCCGCCTCTGTCTTCTCCTCTTCCTTTTTCTCCTGCCCGCTGCGAACCTCTTCGCCGAGTACTTCGTCATCGAGCACTTCGACGTCGATATCCGCCTCGATCAAAGTGGTTTTTTCGAAGTGACGGAGACCATCGACGTCCGTTTTACGAAACAGCGACACGGCATTTACCGGGATATTCCCTACAAATACCAGTTCAACGGCGAGTCGTATAAAATCGACCTGTACGACATTGAGGTAGAGGGGCATAGGTTTAAAACCATGTGGGAAGGGCACAACCGGCGCATCCGCATCGGCGATCCCGATCGCTACGTCGACGGGCAGCAGCGCTATGTGATTCGCTATAAGGTGGAGGACGCCTGGCTGTTCGAGGAAGATCACACCGAATTCTACTGGAATATCACCGGCAACGAATGGCCGGTGGAGATGGAAAAAGTCAGCTACGCCATTCATCTGCCGGAGTCGCCGCCGCTTAGCGAAGAAGATTACCGCCTCTTCACCGGGCGCCTGGGAGCGCAGGGAACGGACGCCACCATGGACTATCAAAACGGAACCTTATCGGGAGAGAGCACCCGCACCTTAAAACCCGGGGAGGGCCTCACCGTCGCCATCCGCCTGCCGGTCGACTACATCGAGCGGCCCTCCGAGATGGATATTTTCCTCAGCCGCTATGGCCTGCTGTCGGTCCCACTCGCATTGCTGGGCCTACTGTCCGGCCTTTGGTTCCGCCATGGTAAGGAGGACGACTTCGTCAAAATGGTGCATTACTACCCACCGGACAACTTCTCCCCCGCCGAAGCCGGCGCCTTTATCGATGACAAGACCGATAACCGCGACCTCACCTGCCTCATCCCCTACTGGGCCGGCCAGGGTTATCTGGAGATGCAGGAACACGAAGAGAAGAAACTGCTCATCTTCACCAACACCGATTACGAATTCATAAAAATTAAGGATCTGCCCGCCGATCGCCCCGGCTACGAGCGCACCATCTTCAACGGCCTCTTTCGCGACGGCGACAGTGTGCGTCTCAGTGATCTAAAAAACAGCTTTTACAAAAAAATGAGCCGGGCGCGCAGCCAACTGCAGAGCAGTGTACGCGACAAGCAGCTGCATACTGCACGCTCGCGTATGATCTGGGGCCTGTTGCCTTTAGGCGCTGTGATCTGTTTTGGCCTGGGGGCATTCCTCATCTTCAAGTTCGAGCAGTACGCGCCCGGCGCTGCCACCATCGCCACCGGCCTGCTCGCCTTTATCTTACGCCGCCCCATGCTGAAAAAGAACAAACAGGGCATGGAAATCTTTCAGCAGCTCTACGGCTTCCGCATGTTCGTCGACAAAGCCGACAAGGATCGCATCAGCCGCCTGCTGGAAGAAGATCCCTCCTATTTCGAGAAGACCCTTCCCTTTGCCATCGCCTTCGGCATGACGGAAAAGTGGACGAACCAGTTCGCCGGTCTCTTCACCGAGCCGCCGCACTGGTACCACAGCGCCTACGCCCACCGTCAGGGGCCCTACCAGAACGATTCTTTCCAGGCTTTCGCCGGCAACTTCGACTCCAGTATGCAAGAAGTGCAGAGCGTGTTTACCAGCCAGCCGGGCAGCTCGGGAAGTGGCGGCTCGGGTGGAAGTTCGGGAGGTGGATTTGGCGGCGGCGGTGGCGGAAGCTGGTGAAAGGTTCATGGTTTTATGGTCTCATGGCTTTAATAGTCGCTAAGCCAACTGACGCCGTAAAGGAAAACCTGCCAGCTAGGAAGACTGGCAGGTCAGGATTCTTCTAAAACCGATTTTAGACCAATTGGAACCGAAAACCGGGATAAAAAATCCGTCATCGGTTCGAGATCGTTGAAAATCAGCGATCTCGAACCAACTCGAACAAAATCAAACCATCTCAGACCGGTGAACTACCCACCTGCTGAAGACAGGTGGGCTTCGGGCTTCCCGGAGAATAGCTCACTGCTCAAAACCTGCCTGAAGACAGGTAGTCGAGTTAGGAGTCTTACGTTCTCTCCACCCGTGTAC
>Ga0102943_1000059_pt1 | contig 69014 bp, 62 predicted proteins | sample SalPonC_black_MG_FD_78174 | JGI IMG/M metagenome (GOLD analysis project Ga0102943, IMG submission 78174) | Salt pond soil microbial communities from South San Francisco under conditions of wetland restoration - Salt Pond MetaG... | ecosystem: Environmental > Aquatic > Marine > Intertidal zone >...
CTCAAGGTCGAGGACGGCGAGTCGCCCGCGACGACGAAGCGCCGCCTGGACGCCATGCTCCGGGCCGACTTCCGCGACCTGGTGATCGTCGATACCGCCGGCCGCCTGCAGATCGACGAGGCGTTGATGGAGCAGCTCGCCGAGCTGTCCAGCGTGATGGAGCCGACCGAGCGGATGCTGGTGGTCGACGCCATGACCGGTCAGCAGTCGCTTCCGGTGGCGACCTCGTTCGACGAGCGGATCGGCGTGACCGGCCTGGTGATGAGCAAGATGGACGGCGACGCCCGTGGCGGCGCCGCGTTGTCGGCCAAGCACGTCACCGGCAAGCCGATCTACTTCGCCGGCGTCAGCGAGCGTCTCGACGGGCTCGAGCCGTTCCGTCCCGACCGCATCGCCGGCCGGATCCTCGGCATGGGCGACATGCTCACGCTGATCGAGAAGGCCAAGGCGCTCGAGGGCGAGGACGAGGACGAGCGCGACCTCAAGAACCTCGGCGACTTCACCTTGCAGGACATGCTGGTGCAGATGCGCAAGCTCAAGCAGATGGGCTCGTTCACCGACATCCTCGGCATGATCCCCGGCGCGAACAAGCTGATTCCCGACGGCACGCAGGTGGACGAGGGCGAGATCGGCCGCGTCGAGGCGATCATCTCCAGCATGACCGAGCGCGAGCGGACCCGCCCCAAGCTGCTCGACGCCAGCCGTCGGCGGCGGATCGCACGCGGCTCGGGCACGTCCGTGCAGGACGTGAATCGGCTGATGAAGAACTACGAGCAGATGCGCAAGATGATGAAGCGGATGGGGCGTCGCCCACCGAAGGGCGGCCGGCGTCCCGGGCTGTGACGACCGCAGGGTTTGCACCGCGTAGCCGACCCCGTGTAGAGTCAAGAGTTGCCGACCGGGTCGTTCGCCCGGAGCCGTGGTTTCGAACAGCCGTAGACCCGAACCGCCTTCGCACCCGAAGGCTACCCGCCCGGAGCGAAGCCCGGCCGGAGACCGAGGAGAAGTCAGCATGGTCAAGATCCGCCTGATGCGCATGGGCTCCAAGCGCAACCCGCACTACCGCATCGTCGTCGTCGACTCGCGCAAGAAGCGGAGCGCCGACTATATCGAGCAGCTCGGCTACTACGATCCGCGCGATACCACCGAAGAGCCGCTCCGCGTGAACGCCGAGCGTGCCGCGCACTGGCTCGACGTCGGCGCCCAGCCGACCGAGACCGTCGTCCGCCTGTTCGAGAAGCAGGGCATGGACGTTCCCGGCGTGCGCGCGAAGCGCACCGACGCCTACCTCAAGCGCGCCGGCACCGGCGCCTGAACAGAGGAAGCATGCCGCTGGAGCTGGTCACGTTCGTCGTCCAGAACCTCGTGGAGGATCCGGGCGCCCTGGCGATCGGAGCCGAGCGCAGCGGCAAGGGCGTGCGGATCGAGATCCGCTGCGCCCCAGGGGACGCGGGGCGCATCATCGGCCGCAACGGTCGGATCATCAACGCCCTCCGCACCCTCGCCCGCGCGGCCGCCGACGGCCGCCAGCGGGTGGACGTCCATCTGATCGACTGACCCCATGACCGACCCGTCGCGGCCGCCCTCCGGTCACCGTCCGGTCGCCCGGATCGGGCGCAGTCACGGCCTGGAAGGCGCCATGCGCGTGCATCCTGTCGGTGACGCCGGCGCCGAGGCGCTTCAGGCGGCGCCGTCGGTCTGGATCGAGGGCCTGGGCGAGGCGCGCGTCGTCTCCTTCGGCCCGCACGGTCGCGAGTTCCTGCTTCGTGTCGACCGCGTGCGCCGCGTCGAGACCGCGAAGCAGCTGGTCCACGCCACCGTCTGGTCCCCGCCCCTCGCCTCCGCCCCCGAAGGCGCGGACGACGCCGGCCTGACCGCCCTCATCGGGCTGCCCGTACGCCTGAGCGGCCGGACGATCGGCGAGGTCGTGGCCGTCGAAGGTCCGGCGCTGCAGCCGCTGTTGCGTATGCGGGGTCCGGCCGGCGAGACGTTCCTGCCCGCCGCGGCGCCGTACGTCCGCACCGGTCCCGAGGGCGTCGACGTCGTCGATCCTCCTCCCGGACTGCTGGACGTCCCATGATCGTCACCGTCTACACGCTCTTCCCCGACCTGATCGACGCCTACCGGCAGGAGGCGCTGCTGGGCCGCGCGACGCGCCGCGGCTTGCTGGAGCTGCGAGCGCGCGACCTTCGCCGCTTCGCGGGGAACCGCACCGGCCGCGTGGACGACGCGCCCTACGGCGGGGGCGCCGGCATGGTGATCCGCGTGGACGTGGCCGCCGCCGCGCTGGCCGAAGCGGCCAGCGACGATCCTCCCCCGGACGAGACGATCCTGTTGTCGCCGGCCGGGCAGCGGCTGGACCAGCCGCTGGTCGAGGAGCTCGCGGCCAAGGAGCATCTCTGCCTGCTGTCCGGACGGTACGAGGGGTTCGACGCGCGGACCGAGTCCCGCGTCGACCGCGAGGTGTCGATCGGCGATTTCGTGCTGATGGGCGGCGAGCTGCCCGCGCTCTGCCTGATCGAAGCGGTCGCGCGGCTGCTCCCCGGCGTGCTGGGGCACGCCGACAGCCACAAGCACGACTCGTTCGCGACGGGCCTGCTGGACTACCCCGAGTACACCCGGCCGCCGACCTTCGAGGGCGAGGAGGTGCCTGAGGTGCTCACCTCCGGGCATCACGAGCGCGTGGCCGCCTGGCGGCGCCGGCAGGCGCTGCTACGCACCTGGTCGCGCCGACCCGACCTGCTGGCGCACGCCCCGCTGAGCGACGACGACCGGGCGTACCTGGCCTCGCTGCAGCGGGACGCAGGCGCGGACGATGGCTAGACGATCGCGCGCGCCGGCCGGTCGGCGCGCCGGACGCTCACTCGGCCGGGAAGCGCTCCTCCATCAGGGCCACCGCCGCCGCGGTGAGATCGGGCACGCCGTCGGCGGCGAACACGACCAGGCCGGACGCGGCCTCGATGTCCATGACCAGCGCGAACCCTTCGTCACGTGCGATCTCGCGGATGATCTCGTTCGCCGCGGCCTCCGCCGGACCGGCCGCCTGGCGGATGTCCTGCAGGCCGCTGTCGCGCCGCGTCTGGATCGTGACCTGGAGGGCCTGCAGAAGCTCCTCCTCTTCGGGCGTGAGCGCTTGCGCCTGCTGCTTCTGCAGCAGCGCGTCGCGCTGCCCCAGCAGCTCCTGGAGCTCGGCGTCCAGCGCCTCGCCCAGCCGGGCGATCTCCTCCTGCGCGGGATGGGCGGCGATGAGCGCCTGCGTGTCGACGAACGCGATGCCGAAGGGGGCGACGGGGTCGGTCTGCTGCGCCGACGCGAGGCCCAGCAGAGCGATCAGGATCAGGGCGAGTGCACGGGTCGTGTGTCTTCTCATAGCGCCGGCACCGTACCACCGTGTTCGATGAGAACGCCAGGCGGAAGGAGCCCCATGCCGCTCGCACTCCTCGCCCCCGTCCCCCGCGCTTCGGTCGGTCGGACGCCGTGACCCTGACCGTCGTACTGATCGCCGCCCTGTTCGGCGCGCTGATCGGCAGCTTCTCGAACGTCGTGATCCACCGCCTCCCTTCGGGAGCGTCGATCGTGCACCCCGGCTCGTCGTGCCCGCGATGCGGACGTCGGCTGGGACCGCTGGAGCTCGTCCCGATCGTCTCGTGGGCGGTGCAGCGCGGTCGCTGCCGCGGCTGCGGCACGGTCATCTCGGCGCGCTATCCGTTCGTCGAGGCGCTCGTTGCGCTGGGCTTCGCGCTGATGGCGTGGCGCTGGTCGCCGCTGGACCACCCGGTCGCCTTCGCGTTCCTGGCCGCCTGGTGGACGCTGCTGGTGATCGCGACGTTCATCGACCTGGACCGATTCGAGATTCCCGACGTGCTCACGCTGCCCGGACTCGCCGTGGGGCTCGTCGCCGCGCTCGCCTGGCGGGGGGCGCCCCATCTTCCCGAGTTCGCGGGGGCGGCGTTCGGCGCGGCGCTGGGCGCCGGCGTGCTCACGCTGGTGAACCGCATCGGCGCGCTGGTGCTCCGGCGCTTCCGCGACACGGGCGAGCGGCTCTGGCCCATCGGCTTCGACCAGGCGAACCTCGCGGCGCTGGTCGGCGCGGCGGGCGGCCTGGCCGCCGGTCTGGCGGCGGCCGCCGCGTCGCTCCTGACCAACCTGGTCGCGCGACGCCCGATTCGGCTCCCCGAGCCGCTCGTCTGGGCAGGCTGGGCGGTGGCCGTCGCGGCGTCGCCGCTGGGCGTGGGCGTCGTCCGGTCGCTGGGCGGCAGCCTCGCGGCCGCCGGCGCCGCGGCGCTGGGCGGCGCGGTCGTGTGGTGGATCTACGACCTGGCGACCGGCCGGTCGACGTCCGCCGAGGTCGCGGCGCCCGAGGGAAGCCGGGTCGAGGTGCCCGCCGGGGGGTCCTCGGCAGGGCCGGGCGACGTGGCGCGCGATCCGCGCGTCGCCGAGGACGAGCCGGTGGCGATGGGGTTCGGCGACGTCAAGCTCGCCGCGCTTCTGGGCGTCGTGCTCGGCTGGGAGCGGCTGCTCGTCGGCGTGTTCGCCGCGGTGCTGATCGGGGCCGTCGTGGGCGTGGCGCAACGGATCGCCGGCGGCGGTCGCGTCGTGCCGTTCGGTCCGTTCCTGGCGCTGGGCGGCGTGCTGGCGCTGTTCTTCGGCGACGCCGTCCTGGCCGCCTACCTCGGCGCCCTGGGCGTGGGCTGAGCCTCGGCGCTGCCGCGCCGGACCTCGCGACGCCCGTAGAGAGGCCGCCCGGGGCGGCCGCGGCGCGCATGGTACGCTCTCCGCCGATCGTGACGCGCTCGCGCCCGCCGGTCCCGCTGGGCCGGCCGCGGTGCGAGCGCGCACGCGAGGAGGTCACGGCCATGAACGACGCAGCGCGAACCGGCGCCCTGCCGACCGATGTCACGCGGATCGACGCCATGCGGGGGAAGGACTTCCTCTCGCTCGCCCAGTGGGACGCCGATTCGTTCCGTGGCCTGCTGGACAGCGGGATCGCGCTCAAGCGCGGCTGGCGCGACGGTCAGCGGCCGCGGCCGCTGGAGCACGTCACCCTGGCCATGATCTTCGAGAAGCAGTCGCTCCGCACGCGATCGACGTTCGACATCGCCATGTTCCAGCTCGGCGGGCACTCGGTGCTGCTCTCGCAGAACTTCATCGGCGTCGGCGTGCGCGAGTCGATCCGGGACGTCGCGAAGAACCTCGAGCGCTGGGTCGACGGCATCATGGCCCGCACCTACGGGCACGCCACGCTGGTGGACCTCGCCGAGCACGCCGACGTGCCGGTCATCAACGGCCTCTCGGACCTGCTTCATCCCTGCCAGCTGACGGCGGACTACATCACCCTGCTCGAGACGTTCGGCACCCTGGACGGGCTGCGCGTCGCCTTCGTCGGCGACGGGAACAACGTGTGCAACAGCCACCTGAACGCGGCCGCCGCGAGCGGCGTGTCGCTGGTGATCGCCTGTCCGGAGGGGTACGACCCCGACCCGGACGTGCTGGCCGCCGCGAAGGCGCGAGGCGCCGACGTGAGCATCGTGCGCGATCCGCGCGAGGCCGCCCGCGGCGCCGACGCGCTGTACACCGACGTGTGGATCGCGATGGGCGACGAGGAGGACGCGGACCTGCGTCGCGAGGCGTTCGCCGGCTACACCGTGACGCCGGAGTGGTTCGAGCTCCTCTCGCCCCGCGGCGTGTTCATGCACGACCTGCCGGCCCACTACGGCGAGGAGGTCGTCGAGGAGGCGGTCCACCACCCGCGCAGCGTCGTGTTCGACCAGGCGGAGAACCGGCTCCACGCGCACAAGGCGATCCTCTTCCAGCTGCTCGGGCCCGGCGCGTGAGTCTCGTCGCCGCCGTGCTCGGCGCCAACGGCTACGGGGGCGCCGGCCTGATCCGCCGCCTGCGGCGCCACCCGGGGGTGGACCGGCTCCGTCTGGGCTCCCGCTCGTACGCCGGGCGGCCGCTGAGCGACGCCTGGCCGCACCTCGCCGGCCTGGACGACGCTGCGTTCCTGACGCCGGACGACGCGCTGGACGGCGCCGACGTGGCGTTCCTCGCGACGCCCCACGGCGCGACCGCGCCGTGGGTGCGCGCCGCACGCGCCGCCGGCGCCCGGGTGATCGATCTTTCGGCCGACTCGCGCCTGGACGCCGACACCTACCGCGCCTGGTACGGGGAGCACCCGCATCCCGGCGACCTCGCCGACGCCCGCTACGGCCTCGTCGAACCCCACCGCGACGAGCTGCCGGGAGCCCCGATCGTGGCCGCGCCGGGATGCAACGCGACGGCGGCGTCGCTGGCGCTGTTTCCCTACGCCAGCGCGGGACTCCTCAGCGGGGACACGGTCCCCGTGTGCACCGTGCTGGCCGGTACCAGCGGCGCAGGACGCGCCACCGCGCCCGGACTGCACTTCGCCGAGATGGCCGAGAACGCCCGCCCGTACAAGGTCGCTGGCGGCCACCGGCACCTGGCGGAGATCGAGGCCACCCTCGGACGGGCCGCGGCGCAGGGGCGCGCGCTCCGCACCCACGTGCCGTACCGCCCCCAGCCGGTCAGCTTCGCGCCGCACCTCGTCCCGATGGTGCGCGGCATCCTGGCCAGCTGCACCTTCCGGCCCGAAGGCGGCCACGACGAGGCGTCGCTCCTGGACGCGATGCGCAGCTGCTTCGAGCACGATCCGATGGTCCACGTCCAGGACGAGCTGCCCGACGTCAAGGCGGTCACCGGCTCGGACCGGGCGGTGGCGACGGTGCGCTTCGATGCCCGAACCGGGCTCGCCACGGCGTTCGTCGTCATCGACAACCTCGGCAAGGGAGCCGCCGGGCAGGCGGTCCAAGGATTCAACCTCGCATTCGGATTTCCCGAGACGACTTCGCTGGAGATGGAGGGCCGCTGGCCATGAGACTTCCCGAAGGATTCACCGCCTCCGCGATCGCCGCCGGAATCAAGCCGTCGGGCAAGCCCGATCTGGCGCTGCTCGTCGCCGACGGGCCGGTCTCGTGGGCGTACACCGGCACCCGCAACCGGCTCACCGCGCCGTGCGTGTCGCGGAACGCCGTCCGCTACGGCACCGGCGAGACGGTCCGCGCGATCGTGATGAACGCGGGGAACGCCAACTGCGCGTCGGGCGAGCAGGCCGGCTTCGACAACGAGGAGATGGCGTCGCGCATGGCCGCCCTGTTGGGCGGCACGCGGCCCCACGAGGTCCTCACCGCCAGCACCGGCGTGATCGGCGTGCCCATGCCGATGGACCGCGTCCGCAGCGGCGTGGCGCGTCTGCCCGCCGGGCTGAGCGAGGACGCCGCCGGCCTGGCCGAGGCGATCCTGACGACGGACACGCGCATCAAGACGGTCGCCGCCACGCTGCGCGGGGGCGCACGCGTCGTCGGCATCGCGAAGGGCTCGGGGATGATCCACCCGAACATGGGCACCATGCTGGCGTTCGTGGTCACCGACGCCGACGTGTCGCAGGCCGTGCTTCGCGAGCTGTGGCCCGAGACGGTCGACCGCACCTTCAACCAGGTCACCGTGGACGGCGACACGTCGCCGAACGACATGGCGATCCTGCTGTCCAGCCAGCGGATCGAGGCGGGCGCGCAGGAGTTCGCCGAGGCGCTCGAAGCGGTCGCGGTCCGGCTGGCCGAGAAGATCGCGGCGGACGGCGAAGGCGCGTCCACGCTGCTCCGCGTCGAGGTGGCCGGCGGGCGGGACGAGACCGAGGCACGCCGCGCCGCCCGCGCGGTCGCGGGAAGCTCGCTGGTGAAGGCCGCCGTGCACGGGCGCGACCCCAACTGGGGACGGATCCTCTCCGCGATCGGTCAGACGGGGGTGCTGTGGGACGTCTCGAAGCTAGAGATCACGCTGCAGCAGCGGCCGGTGTACCTCGGCGGTCCCGTCGCGTTCGACGCCGCCGAGCTGTCCGCCGCCCTGGACGCCGACGACGTCACGATCCGCGTCGACCTCGCGGCGGGCGACGCGCGCGGGCGCGCCTGGGGCTGCGACTTGACCGAGGGCTACGTCCGCATCAACGCCGAGTACACGACCTGACGCGCGATCGGGCGCCCGCGCCTGCGCGCTGGCGCCCGATCGCGCGTCGGAAGCGGCGTCCGCGCGTCAGCGCCGGCGCCGGTTGGCGATGTGGATCGCCTGACCGTGCGCGTGCTCCGCGGCCTCCATCACCGTCTCGGCGATGGTGGGGTGCGGGTGCTGCGTGAGCGCGATGTCCTCGAGCGTGGCGCCCATCTCGATCGCCAGGGCCGCCTCGGCTACCAGATCGCCCGCGTTCGGGCCCACCATGTGGAACCCCAGGAGCACGTCGGTCTTGGCGTCGCCGATCAGCTTCACGAGCCCTTCGCTTCCGCCGAGCGCCGTCGCGCGACCCGAGGCCGACATCGGGAACGTGCCGATGCGGAGCTCGAAGCCGGCCTCCTCGGCCTCCGCCTCGGTCATCCCGACCGACGCCAGCTCGGGGCTGGTGTAGATCACGGAGGGCACCACGGTGTCGTACGCCGCGGGCTTGCCGGCCGCGTGCTCGGCCGCGACGAGCCCCTCCTTCATCGCCTTGTGCGCCAGCAGCGGCGGGCACGCCACGTCCCCGATCGCGTAGATGTGCGGGACCGAGGTGCGCATCGCGTCGTCCGTGGAGACGAATCCCTGCTCGTCGACGCTCACGCCGATCTCGTCGAGGCCGAGATTCTTCGAGTTGGGGCGGCGTCCCACGGCGACGAGGAGCTTGTCGACGACGACCGTGTCGCGCGTGCCGTCCGCCGCTTCCAGGGTGACCTCGAGGCCGTCGTCCGTCCGCTCGTTCGATACGGCCTTCGTGCCGGTGCGGACCTGCACGCCGCGCTTCTCGAAGCTCTTGCGCAGCGCCTTGGCGGCGTCCGGATCGCCGGCCGGCACGATCTGATCCAGCATCTCGACGACCGTCGTCTCGGATCCGAGGGCGTGGTAGATGTCCGCGAACTCCAGGCCGATGGCGCTTCCGCCGATCGCCATGAACCGCGCGGGGATCTCGGGCACCTGCAGCGCGCCGGTGGAGTCGACGATCGTCTCGCCGTCGGGCTCGAAGCCGGGGATCACGATCGGCGAGGAGCCGGTCGCGATGATCGCCTTCTCGAACGTGACGGTGCGGTCGCCGACCGTCAGCTCGTTGGGCCCGGAGAAGACGGCCTCGCCGTCGATCCGCTCGATCTTGGCGCCCTTGAACAGCATCGAGACGCCGCCCGTCATCTTCTTGACGACCGACCCCTTCCACGACTCGAGACGCTCCAGGTCGATCGACGGCTCGCCGAAGTCCACGCCGAACTCGGACGCGTGCGCCGCTTCCCGCAGGTCCGCGGCGACGTGGAGCAGGGCCTTCGTCGGGATGCAGCCGATGTTCAGGCACACCCCGCCGATGTCGCCCTTCTCGACCACCGCGGTGCGGAGGCCCAGCTGGGCGGCGCGCAGGGCGGCGTGGTAGCCGCCGGGGCCCGAGCCGATCACGATCAGTTCGTAGTCCACCTTGGTTCCTTCCCTGCGGGCGTTCGCCCGCGTGCGTAGCGTCCATCGGTGTCCGTCGCCAGTCTACCCGCTGCTCCCGAGCCGGCGGGACGACGGCCGTGCCCGCCGCTCGGCGGTACGCTTCCGCCATGGACGACGCCCCTCCGACGGACGACGACGCGACGCGGGAAGACGCCGCCGTGCGGCCCGTCGCTCACGCCGCGTTGACCCGGGACCACCTGCCTCATCCGCGGGCACCGTTCGAGGAGGTGATCGCGTTCGCCTACACCTTCGACGGCTACGCGCGGTTCGGAATGACGATGTGCGGGGAGATGGCGAATCGTGCCGCGTCGCAGTGGGCAGACACCGGCGAGCTGCCGGCGTGGCTGACCGCCGACCTCGACCGGCTCCGCGGCTGCCTCTACTTCGAGGCGCGCCGCTGGATCCGGCTGGAGCGTGAGCCGGACACCCGCGCCCTGATCTACGTCCACCGCCTGATCGACGCGATCGGCGAGGCCGCGGCGGAAGCGGCCTCGCCGGCCGACGTGCCTCGTTGACACCCCCCTGGGGCGCGGCTACCATGCGTCCGATGAGCCGCACCCTGCGACGATCTCGCCCGGGGCCCCGCCTGCGCTGACCGCTCGCCCGCAGGCCGGCGTCCCGCGTGCGCCCCGGCCTTGGCCGGGGCGGCGTCGCGTGGACACGACCGAGCACCCCCGCGGCGCCTGGCGCCGCGCTCGTCCTGCCGGCCCACGCCGGTGGGATCGCGCTCCAGAAGCGCCGTTGGAGGATCCGCCATGTCCGACCGAGCCACCGAGTCCGCGCCCGAGCGGCGCGCCGACGCCTACCGACCGCAGGAGATCGAGCCCCGCTGGCAGGCGGCGTGGGACGCCGAAGGTCTGTACCGGGTGGATCTCGAGGACGCGAGCCGGCCCAAGCACTACTTCCTGACGATGTTCCCCTACCCGTCCGGCAACCTGCACGTCGGGCACTGGTACGCCGAGACGCCGGCCGACGCGGCGGCTCGCTACCTGCGGATGAAGGGCAAGAACGTGTTCTTCCCGATGGGCTTCGACGCGTTCGGGCTGCCGGCCGAGAACGCCGCCATCAAGGCGGCCCGCGAGGGCGGCGACGTCCACCCTGCCCGTCTGACGCGTGAGCGCATCGCGTTCATGACGACGCAGTTCAAGCGCATGGGCGCCATGTTCGACTGGTCGAGGACGTTGGCGACGTGCGAGCCGGACTACTACCGCTGGAACCAGTGGTTCTTCGTCCGGATGTTCGAGCGTGGCTTGGCGTACCGCAAGGAGAGCTACGTGAACTGGGACCCCGTCGACCAGACCGTGCTCGCCAACGAGCAGGTCATCGACGGACGCGGCGAGCGCAGCGGCGCCCTGGTCGAGCGGCGGCTGATGCCCCAGTGGCACTTCAAGATCACCGACTACGCCGACGAGCTGCTGGACTTCTCGGGGCTGGAGTGGCCCGAGCGCGTGAAGACGATGCAGACGAACTGGATCGGCCGCAGCGAGGGCGCCGAGGTCACCTTCCGCGCCGAGAGCGGAGAGGCGATCGAGGTGTTCACCACGCGCCCCGACACGCTCTGGGGGGCGACCTTCATGGTGCTCGCCCCCGAGCATCCTCTGGTCGATCGCGTCACGACGAACGACCGCCAGGACGAGGTGCGGCGCTACGTCGAGCAGGCGGGTCGGATGTCGGAGATCGACCGGCAGAGCGAAACGCGCGAGAAGTCGGGCGTGTTCACCGGCGCGTACGCGCTGAACCCGGTGAACGGTGCCCGCGTGCCGATCTGGATCGCGGACTACGTGCTGGTCACCTACGGCTCCGGCGCGATCATGGCGGTCCCCGCGCACGACGAGCGGGACTTCGCGTTCGCGCGCCGCTACGGGCTCGAGGTCGTGCCCGTCGTGCGGCCGCCGGAGTCGGGCCTGACGGACGGCACGGCGATGGACGAGGCGTACACGGGCGACGGCGTGATGATCAACTCCGGTCCGTTCGACGGCACGCCTACCGGCAAGGGCGAGGGCGCCGGCGACGGGATCGCGCAGGTCGTGGCGTGGCTCGAGGAGCAGGGCCTCGGTCGCCGCAAGGTCACCTACCGCCTGCGCGACTGGCTGATCAGCCGTCAGCGCTACTGGGGCACGCCGATTCCGATGGTGTTCTGCGACGCGTGCGGGGTCGTGCCGGAGCGTGAGGAGAACCTGCCGGTGCTGCTGCCCGAGGACGTGGAGTTCATGCCCACGGGCGAGTCCCCGCTCAAGCGTCACGAGCGCTTCCTGAACGTCGCGTGCCCGTCGTGCGGCAGCCCCGCCCGGCGCGAGACCGACACCATGGACACCTTCATGGACTCGTCCTGGTACTGGTTCCGCTACCTGAATCCCGACAACGAGGACGGTCCGGTGGATCGCCCGCTGGCTGCACGCTGGACGCCGGTCGACACCTACACCGGCGGCATCGAGCACGCGATCCTGCACCTGCTCTACTCGCGCTTCTTCACGAAGGCGATGCGCGACATGGGGCTGATCGACGAAGGCGAGCCGTTCGTGCGGCTGTTCAACCAAGGAATGATCTTGGGCGAGGACGGCGAGAAGATGTCGAAGCGGCGCGGCAACGTCATCGACCCCGACGCGCTCGTGGCTCGCCACGGCGCCGACGCGGTTCGCGCGTACCTGATGTTCATCGGCCCGTGGGATCAGGGTGGGCCGTGGAACCAGCAGGGGATCGAAGGGGTCGTGCGCTTCCTGAACCGGGTCTGGACGCTGCACACCGAAGCCGGCGAGCCTGGCGACGCCGACGACGAGCGCGTGGCCGACCTTCGGCGGGCGGCGCACACCTGCGTGGCGGAGGTGAGCGAGGACTTCGAGGCGTTCCGGTTCAACACCGCGGTCGCCGAGCTGATGACGCTGCAGAACGCGATGGCGAAGCTCAAGAACGCCGGCTTGGCGGCCCACCCGGCGTGGGCCGAGGCGACCTCGCTGATGCTCCGGCTGCTCGCCCCGATCACGCCCCACCTGGCCGAGGAGCTGTGGCACCGCGCCGGCAACGCCGGCTCGGTCCATCTCGAGGCGTGGCCGGAGGTGGACGCGTCCGCCCTGGTCGAGACGACGATCGACATGGTCGTGCAGGTGAACGGCAAGGTCCGTGGCCGCGTGACCGTGCCCGCGGACGCGGACGAGGCGACCGTGCTTCAGGCCGCCAGGTCGGATCCGAACGTGACCCGCTGGCTCGAGAACGGAACGCTACGCCGCGAGATCGTCGTACCGGGCAAGCTGGTGAACCTGGTCGTGGCCTGAGCCGGCGCGCCGGCTCACTGCGGTGCGATCAGCGCGACCTGCAGGAGCGTCGAGAGGTCGACGGCGGGCTCGACCAGGAAGCTCCGGCGCAGGTCGTTCGGGTCGGGCGGGAGGACCTCGGTGACGACGCCGACGCGCACGCCCCGGGGGAACAGTCCGCCGTAGCTGCTCGTCTCGACCACGTCGCCGACCTCGACCGGCTCGCTCTGGACGAACCGGACGACGCGCACGCGCCCTCCCACCTCGCCGACGGCGACGCCTTGCCCGCCTTTGTCCCGCACCGAGACGCCGACGCGCGACTCCGGATCGAGGATCGTGCGAACGACCGTGCGACCGGCGGCGGCGTCGGTCACGATGCCGACCAGCCCGGCCGGCACCGTGACCGGCATGTTCGGAACGACGCCGTCGCCGGGTCCGGCACCGAGCACCAGCCGCTCGACCGTCAATCCGGAGCTCCCGCCGACGACCGGCGCGGTCGTGACCACGCCGGGGCTCTGATCGTCTCGGATCGCCAGGACCTCGCGCAGGCGCGCCGTCTCGAGCTCCAGCTCACGGGCGTGGGCGCGCTCGGCGTCCAGCGCCTCGCGCAGCGCGGCGTTCTCCTCGCGCAGCGCCCTGCGGTCGGTCAGCGAAGCGAGCGTCTCGCGTGCGTTCACGCCCAGCCGGTGGGGCATCTGGTGGGGCATGGCGACGGCCGCGGAGAGCAGCGTGGGCGCGCGCCCTACGAACGCCGTCGCGACGAAGGTCGCGAGACCCAGCGCCAGGAACACGTACCAGGCACGGAAGAAGCTAGACAAGGGCCACCCCGAGGCGCCCGGCGGCCGCGACGACCGCGGGCAGGCTGAGGCCGACGACGTTCGTGTAGCAGCCGTGAAGGTCGGCGACGAGCGCCGCTCCCAGGTCCTGGATCGCGTAGCCTCCCGCCTTGTCCAGGCCGGCACCGCTCCGTACCCAACGGTCGATCTCGGCTTCGCCCAGCTCCCTGAGGCGTACCTCGGTGGCGATCGACGCTGTCGCCCGACGGTCGCCCCAGCGCAGGTGGTGCGCCGTGACGACGGTGTGGCGCACGCCGGCGAGCTCGCGCAGGAAGCGGCGATTCTCCTCCTCGTCGCGGGGCTTGCCCAGGTCGCGGTCGCCGACGATCACGACGGTGTCGGCGGCCAGCACCAGCGCGTCCGGTCGCGCCTCCGCGACGACGCCGGCCTTGGCGGCGGCGAGCCGCTCGGCGGTGGCCCGGGGCGACTCGCCGGGACGGGGCGACTCGTCGACGTCGGCCGGGCGCACCTCGAACGACGCGCCCAGCGCCGCGAGCAGCTCGCGGCGCCGCGGGCTGGCGCTGGCCAGCAGGAGCGGGGGTCGTGCGTCGTGCGTCACGCCCGCCATCCTACCCGCCGCATCCGGGGGCGCGTGGCACCGAGCGGCGGGGACGCCCGCGGTATGCTCGCTCGCATGACCGCTCCCGAGATCGGCGATCCCGCACCCGACTTCCGCACGGCGTCCACGAACGGTCCCCTGTCCCCGTCGGACTTCCGTGGCGACTGGCTGGTGCTCTACTTCTATCCGAAGGACTTCACGCCCGGATGCACGACCGAGGCGTGCGATTTCCGCGACGCCATGCCGGGCCTGGACGCCAAGGTCGTGGGCATCTCGCCCGACCCGGTCGACAAGCACGCGTCGTTCGCCGAGGAGCACGGTCTCCCCTTCCCGCTGGCGTCCGACGAGGACCACGAGATCGCCAAGGCGTACGGGGCGTGGGGAACCCGCAAGCTGTACGGCAAGGAGGTCACCGGTCTGCTGCGGTCGACGTTCGTCATCGCGCCGGACGGGACGGTGGCGGCTGCGATGCGGAACGTGAAGTCGACGGGGCACGTGGAGCGCGTCCGCGCCAAGCTCGAGGCGCTTCGGAGCTGAGGTGAGCGACCCTCGCAAGGCGGCCGCGGCCGATGCGGCGCTCCGGGACGTCGCGTCGGGCATGGTGCTCGGGCTCGGCTCGGGCAGTACCGCGCACGCGTTCCTGCTGGGCCTGGGCGAGGCGATCGCCGCAGGCGGGCTCACGGACGTCCGCGGCGTGCCCACCTCGCGCGCCACGGAACGGACGGCCAGGAGGATCGGGATTCCGCTGATCGATCTTCCCGCCGGCGGCGTGGACCTGGCCGTGGACGGCATGGACGAGCTCGACGGCTCGCTGAACGCGATCAAGGGGCTCGGCGGCGCGCTGCTCCGCGAGAAGATCGTCGCAGCGTCGGCGGACGCGTTCGTGCTGATCGGCGACGACGGCAAACGCTCGAGCCGGCTGGGCACCCTCTCGCCGCTCCCCGTCGAGGTGCTCGCGTTCGGCGTCGCCCGCACGGAGGAGCTGCTGCGGTCGCTGGGGCTCGAGCCGCGGCTTCGGGGTGGCGAGACGGAGCCGTTCCTGTCGGACAACGGCAACCCCATTCTGGACTGCGCGCTTCCCGCCGACACGGACGTGGCCGCGCTGGCCGCCGATCTCGACGGCCTTCCCGGCGTGCTCGAACACGGGCTGTTCCTCGGCATGGCGCAGGTGGCGTACCTCGCCTCCGACGGCGCGGTCGAGCGACTCGGCCTGCCGTCGTGATCGTCGCCGTCGGTCTCGATCTCGTCGAGCTCGCTCGCATCCGAGGCGTGCTGGATCGCCATCCCACGCGGTTCCTGACGCGGCACTTCACGCCCGACGAGGTGGCGTACTGCCGGGAGCAGCGCGATCCGGTGCCGTCGCTCGCGGCTCGGTTCGCGGCCAAGGAGGCGTTCCAGAAGTGCTGGCCGGAGCCGCACGGGTGGCGCGACGTCTGGGTCGTCCGCAAGGGCGACGCCCCGCACCTCGCGTGGAGCCGCGCGATCACGCAGGAGCTCCACCGGCAAGGACTCGTGGCGCACCTGTCGCTGAGCCATTCGCGCGATCACGCCGCAGCGGTCGTCGTGCTGGAGAAGCGCACCGACGGACGCCGCGATCCCGCCTGACGCCGGGCGCCCATGAACGCGAGGCGACCCCGGCCCGGGGTCGCCTCGCGTTCTTGGGTGCTCGGGCGGGGCCGCCGATGGGCGGCGGCCCCGCCGTCGCTCAGAAGCCGTGCGCGATCTCGTCCAGACCGCCGGCGTCGACGATCGTGACGTTGCGGTAGCCGGACTCGATCAGGCCATCGGCGCGAAGCTCGGTGATGATCTTCGAGACGCTCTCCCGGGTCGAGGCCGTACCCTCCGCGATCAGCTCGTGCGTCGCCGAGATCGCCGGCCGGCCCCGTCCGTCGCGGGTGGCGAGCGGCGTGTCGGCGAGCGTGAGCAGGTAGCGCGACACCCGCTGGCGCAGGTCGCCGGTCTGCAAGTGGTACTCGTAGTCCATCAGCCTCTGCATCTGCTTCGACAACGAACGCGTGATCGTCATCAGGTCGTCCCCCCCGATGCGGTCGGGATCGATCGCTTCGATCTCGGTGATCGTCAGCGCTTCGGCCATCTCCTCGCGCTGGCCGCTCATGAACGCCTCCTCGCCGAAGTAGTCGCCGGGCAGGACGTGGCGGACCGTGAGGATCCGGCCTTCCGGCGTCATGCGGGTGATCCGGATCAGCCCGGAGCGAACGCGGAACACGGAGTTCGCCGGCTCGCCGTGGTGATAGAGCGCCTGCTTGCGCTGGAACGCGAGCACCTGGCTCGGAAGCATCGGTTCGCGGCGAGCGGCGACGTCGTTCTGGACGGGCGTGTCGTGCAGGAGTCGATGGCTCATGGTGGATCCTCCTCGGGCCGGGCGGCCCTTCATGGTGCCGAGCTCGGCCTCGGGCCGATGCGTGGCGGGGGACGGGGACGACGGGGCGGAAGGGGGGACGGGGACCGCGTCGGACGCGGCGACGTTCGTGGGAATCGAAGGCGTGGGGCTCATGCGACGTCGACCTCGTGACGCTTCACGAGCTCGTCGAAACCGTCGACCGCGGCGACGACGCTGGCGGCGAGGTAGTGGCCGCCGAGCTCCTCCGCGGCCTTGGGATCGGCGTTGAACATCGGCCCCCCGAACACCACGATCGGTGCGGCCGAGGCCAGAAGATCGCGCTTGGCACGGAGCTCGTTCAGCGACTCCTGGGTCGAGGCGGAGACCATCAGCGCCAGCGGCCGGGTGTCGCGCGCCATGATCGCGAGGTCCGCGACCGGCGTGTTGGCGCCGACGTACGTGACGCGGTAGCCGCGCCGGCGCAGCATGACGGCCAGCATCAGGGCTCCGAGCTCGTGCTGGTCCAGGGGCGCGCAGGCCACGACGACGCCGGGGCTCCTGCGGTGCTGGCCGGCGAGCGACAGCAGGGCGCGAAGACGGCCTTGCACGTAGCTGCTCGCGAAGTGCTCGGTGGTCGTCGCGATCGTGCCGTCGTGCCAACGCTGCCCCAGCTCCAGCATCGCGGGCTGAAGGATGTCGACCATGACGGATTCGACGGGGTGAAGGGCGTGGGCTTCGCCCATCACGCGGTCGGCGGCGTGATCGTCCAGATCGACGAGCGCCGCGACCAGCGCGTCGCGCAGCATCGACGCGGGACGCCCTTCGCCGGAGCTGGCGGCGTCGGGAAGGTGCTTGACCAGCTCGGCCGCACGGGAGGCCGGGACGCCGTCGGCGATGTGCCGCTTCATCGCGTCGATGCTGCGCACGTCGTCCTCGCTGTAGAGGCGGTAGCCGGCCTCGGACCGTTCGGGCATCGGGAAGCCGTAGCGGCGCTCCCACTGGCGCAGGGTCGCGGCGGGCACGCTGGTGCGTTCTTCGACTTCGTTCACCGTGAATTTTCCGCGTCCCATCGTGTGCCTCCAAGGCCGATCGGTCGAGGGTCGAACGCGTTCTGTTCAACCCTTGTTCAACCTGATCGAAGTGTAGCGGGGCGTCCAAGGTTTGTCAAGCGCTAGCCGTGCCGGCGTCGGGGTCCGGGGGCGAGAGCCGCGCCGAAACTGCGTCGTGGACGCGGATCATCGTCAGAGCGATGCTTGTACAGACCTTGGACGCTCGGACGCGCGCTTCGCGACCGGCCGGCCGTGGCCGATCCGCCCCGCTCCGCGGGTACGCTGGTCGGCATGGCTCGCAAGCACGTGACGATCTGGACCGACGGCTCCTGCGACACCGGGAGCGGCGACGGCGGCTGGGGCTACCTCATCCGCTACCGCGACCACGTACGCAGCGACAGCGCCTACGCGCCGAACACCACGAACAACCGCATGGAGCTCACCGCCGCGGTGGAGGCGCTACGGGCGCTTCGGGAGCCGTGCCGGGTCACGCTCGTCACCGACTCGCAGTACCTCAAGAAGGCGTTCACCGACGGCTGGCTGGACACCTGGCAACGCAACGGCTGGCGCACCGCTTCGCGGACCCCGGTGAAGAACCGTGACCTCTGGGAAGCGCTGTTGGAGCTCGAGACGGTGCACGACGTGGACTGGCGCTGGACGAAGGGCCACGACGGCCACCCCGAGAACGAACAGGTGGACCGGCTGGCCCTGAGCGCGCGTCGCGAGCGCAGGACGTCTTCCGAGAGCGGCGGCGAGGCCTAGGCGCCCGTCGCCTTCACCGGCGTCACCCGTTCGGGCCGTCCGCCAATCGGGCGAGCAGGTCGCGCAGCACCGACGCCCCGACCGTCAGCGAGGTCGGATCGAGCCACTCGTCCAGCCGGTGCGCGTCGCCGCCCTCGTACACCCCCAGGCAGACGGCCGGAATCCCTGCGGCCATCGCGGCGTTGGCGTCGGTGCTGCTGGCCGCCAGCCGCGACTCGAGGCCGTGCGCGCCCAGCGCTGCAGCGGCGACGCCGGCCAGCCAACCGTCGTCCGAACGCCCGGCAGGACGGTCGCCGACCGGCTCGATCAGGAGCTCCACGCGATGACGGCGCGCGACGCTTCGCAGCCGCTTCTCGGCGTCGGCCCGCATGACGTCCAGCGTCGCCCGGTCCAGGCTCCGCAGGTCCAGCGTGAGCCACGACGACGCCGCGATGGCGTTGACGGCGGAGCCGCCGCCGACCTGACCCACGTTCAAGCTGCTGCGAGGCGCGCCCGGCACGGGGATCCGCGTCAGCGCGTGCACCGCGTCGCCCAGCGCGTGCACCGCGCTGGGCGAAGGGTAGTCGCCCCACGAGTGCCCGCCGGGGCCCGAGAACGTGGCTCGCAGGCGCCGCGATCCCACCCCGGCGTCCACGACCGATCCCATGTGACCGTCGATCGCGAGAAACGCGTCGAGCTCGGCGCCCACGTCGGCCACGAGCCGACGGGCGCCGCGAAGATCGCCCAAGCCCTCCTCGCCCACCGTGAAGCCCAGCAAGATCGTGGGGCGATCCGCCACGGCCCCCCGCACCACCTGTGCGGCGAGATGGAGGAGCTGCGCGACGCTCGCGGAGTTGTCGCCGATGCCCGGGGCCTTCCAGCGCCGCGCGTTCTCCTCCACGACGCGAACGTCCACCTCGGGCCCGAACACGGTATCGAGGTGCGCGACCAGCGCGACCGTCGGCCCCCGCCCCCCGGGCAGCCACGCCAGCACGTTCCCCGCCGCGTCGCGCTCGGGCGCCAGGCCGGCGGCCCGGAGCGCCTCGCGGACGAGGGCGGCACGCGCGTCCTCCTCGAACGTCGGGGCTGGCGTCTCGCACACGCGCCTCAGCAGGTCGCGCAGCTCGGCCTCCTCCCCGGCCTCCCCTGCTCGCGGGCGCGAGGACGCCCCGTCGCTCACGACGGCCCGTCCTCGTCCACGCGGAAGTCGGAGAGCGCTTCGAGCGGGCTCGGCCGATCGGTCGCGATCCAGCGACAGAACGCCGGGCCTCCCTCCGGCTCGATCCGATGGCGACAGGTCGGGCACTCGGGAAAGGCCAGCTCGGTGTAGGCGATCTCGGAAAGGTCCGACGGGCCGACGCGCTCACGGCCGCAGCCTGCGCGGAATCGGCGTCGGCTCACTCGGCGGAGTCCTGCAGCGAGGCGATCCCCTCGCGCAGGGCGTACAGCGCAGCCTGGGTGCGGTTGTTCAGCCGCAGCTTGCTGAAGATCTCGGACAGCCGGTTCCTGACCGTCTTCTCGCTCACGTCCAGCGCCGCCGCGATCTCCTGGTTCGTCGCGCCCTGCGCCAGGTGCCGGAGGATCTCCTCCTCACGGTCGGTGAGCTCGCGGATGCGGTGGTCCGGATGGGCCGGCAGCTGGTCCGTCTTGCGGAACTCGTCCAGGATGCTGGCCGCCATCTCGGCGTTGAGCAGCGTCTCGCCCGCCGCGACGCGGCGAATGGCGGAGATGAGGTCGCCGGCGTCGGCGTCCTTGAGCATGTAGCCGCGGGCACCTACCTTGATCGCCTCGAACACGTAGCGATCCTGCCGGTACATGGTGAGGATGATCACGCGGATATCGGGATCCTCGGCCAGGATGGCCTTGGTGGCCGCGACGCCGTCGAGCTCGGGCATCTGGATGTCCATCAGCACGACGTCCGGCTTGGTCTCGAGCGCGTAGCGGACGGCCTCGCGACCCGTGGACGCCTCGCCGATGATGCGGACGTCGTCCTCGGTCTCGAGGATGCTCCGTAGCCCCTGACGGAACATCGCGTGGTCGTCGCACAGCAAAAGGCGTGTCATGACGTCATCCTAGCGCACGGACCGCGTGCTACCGTGCACCGCGGCAGCCGTCCGGCACGCGCGTCGCGGGCGCCGGACGGCTGCTGGGAAGGGACATCGATGGCACATCCGAAGGGCGTTCTGATCGAACGCCTCCAGAAGGAAGGCCGCCAGCCGCGATTCGAGTCGCGGATCAGCGGGCCCGACCACGAGCCGATCTTCGAGTCCGACGTGATGGTGGACGACGAGGTCCTCGGTCGCGGAACGGGCCCGAACAAACGCACCGCAGAGCGGCGCGCCGCGGAGGAAGCCCTCGCGGCGCTCGACGCGCCCCAGGAGAAGCCGTCCTCCGGACGGCGTCGCGGGAAACGCGCGAAGCCCACGCCCCCGTCGCAGGACGAGCCGGCCGCCTCCGCGAGCGCGCCCGCCGCCGCGACCGCCGCCGCGCCGGCGACGGAGGACCTCGAGGCGGGACCGTTCGAGGGACCGTGGCCGGTGTTCGAGACGGTCCTGGCGACCGCGCTCCGCGTCGCGCACGACCGGGTCGCTGCCGGCCTGGCCACCGACGAGGCGCGTGCCTCGATCGAGGCGTTCGCGCTCACGCTCTACAAGAACATGCTTCAGGACCTCGGCGAGATCGTCGAGGAGGACGTCGCGGACTGACTCCCCGTCGCGGCTGGACGTCTCCAGAGCGTGGGGACGTCAGCCGCCGGCGTCGGAGGCGGCGCCTGCTTCGCCACCGTTGAGGCGCGCCCAGCGCTCGATCCGGTTGAGATCCGAGCTCGCCTTCTCCTGCACCAGGAGCCGGCGCAGGCGCTCCCCGCCCGGCATGTCGCCCCCCTGCGCCTCGATCATCTCCACCATCTTCGCTCCGAACGCGCGAAGCGGCACGGTGGTGGGGAGATCGCCGGAGTTCGCGTGGTCGGGCGACTCGAGAATGAGCAGGTCGGGATCGAGGCCGCCGCGGTCGGGGTCGATCCGCACGAGCACCTCTCCATGATCGGTCGTTACCAGAAAGCGTCGTTCCACGCGGCACGCTAGCACGACAGCGAGCCGGTGCACCGTGCGATGATGACGGCGGATGCCCGAGCTCCTCGCTACCCAACCCGCGCTCGCGATCGCCGCCATCGTGGCCCTAGGCGCCGCGGCGCAGTGGGCGGCGTGGCGCATCGGACTGCCCGCGATCCTGCCGCTGCTGATCGTCGGGTTCCTTGTCGGTCCGTTGCTCGGCTGGATCGATCCGTCCTCGCTCATCGGCCAGGAGATCCTCTTCCCCGCCGTCTCGCTGGCCGTCGGCCTCATCCTGTTCGAGGGCGGGCTCACGCTTTCCCTTCCCGAGGTCCGCGAGACGCGTGGCGTCGTGATCCGCCTCGTCACGATCGGCGCGCTGGTCACCTGGCTGGGCGCGACGTTCGCGGCGTGGACGCTGGTGGGCCTCCCGCTCCAGCTCGCGTTCCTCTTCGGCGCGCTGATCATCGTGACCGGCCCGACGGTGATCGGGCCGCTGCTGCGGATCGTGCGTCCCTCGGCCCGCGTCGCGAACGTGCTGAAGTGGGAAGGCATCCTGATCGACGCGATCGGGGCGATGGTCGCGGTCCTGGTCTTCGAGTTCCTACTGATCGAGAACCGCGAGCAGGCGCTCGGGAGCACGCTGCTGCTGTTCCTTCGCTTCATCCTGACCGGCACCGTCGTGGGGGTCATCGCCGGCAGCGTGCTCGCGTGGCTGCTGCGCCGACGCCTGATTCCCGACTACCTCGTGAATCTCGTCGCGCTCGCGATGGTGTTCGCCGCGTTCGCCGTCGCCAGCGCCATGGCGCAGGAAGCGGGCCTTCTCGCGACGGTGCTGATGGGGATGGTGATCGCGAATCGCGGCGTGCCGAACATCAACGACCTGCTGAGCTTCAAGGAGGACCTGACGGTCCTGTTCATCAGCCTGCTGTTCATCGTGCTGGCGGCCAACATCGAGCTGGGAGCGTTCATGCAGGCGCTCAGCCTCCCCAGCCTGGCGCTACTGGCCACGGTCATTCTGATCATTCGGCCGCTCTCGGTGTTCGCGTCCACGGCGGGCAGCTCGCTGAGTCTCCGCGAGAAGGCGTTCCTCGGCTGGATCGCACCGCGCGGCATCGTGGCGGCCGCGGTCAGCTCGTTGTTCGCCACGAAGCTCGTGAACGCGGGCTTCGAAGGTGCGGAGTCGCTGGTGCCGCTCGTGTTCCTCGTGATCGTGGGCACGGTCCTGCTGGGAAGCCTGACCGCCAAGCCGGTCGCGGAGGCGCTGGGCGTGGCGGAGCCCGACCCGCAAGGGTTCCTGATCCTGGGCGCCCACCCGATCGCCCGCCGCATCGCGCAGTTCCTGAAGGACGAGGATCTGGCGGTGACGCTGGCGGACACGAACTGGTCGAACGTCGCCGCCGCGCGCCTCGAAGGACTTGCCGCCTACTACGGGAGCCTGCTGTCCGACCGAACCGACGACGAGATCCGCCTGTCGGGGATCGGCCGTCTGCTGGCGCTCACCTCGAACGACGAGGCGAACGCGCTGTCGTCGCTCAAGTACGCGCGCGCGTTCGGGTCGCAGAACGTGTTCCAGCTAGCACCGGGCACGTCGGGCACCGCACGGGACAACCTGTCGACCGAGCAGCGGGGCCGGCTCGCGTTCGGGCCGGACGTGGACTACCCGCAGCTCGAGTCGTTGTTCGATCGGGGGGCGATCCTGAAGCGCTCAGCGCTCTCGGAGCGCGCCTCGATCGACGACGTGCGCCGTCGCGGCGACGAGGACCAGGTGCCGTTGTTCGTGATCCACAACGGAACGGTCAGGCTGCTGCCGGAGGAGGGCGCTCTTCCCGAAGGGGACAGCGAGCTGGTGTCGTTGGTGGCGCCGCCCGAGACCGAGTGAGCGGCCGGCCGCCGCGCGACGGCGGCGTGCGGCTCAGTTGCTGGCTTCGTCCAGGAAACGGGTCAGCGCCGCGACGTCGACGACGATCGGCGAGCGGCGGCGCTTGACGGCGCCGTACTCGAGGAGGCGGGCCAGGCAGTGACTCACCGTCTCGCGGGTGGCGCCGATCATCTTCGCGAGGTCCTGTTGCGTGAGGTTCAGGTCGATCTCCATCCCCCGCTCGCCCTCTTTGCCGAAGTCGCCCGACAGGCGCACCAGGAGATTCGCCAGGCGGCCGGGCGCGTCGAAGGCACCGACCTCGGCCTGCCACTGTTGCGCTTGCCAGAGTCGCGTGGACATGACCTGGATGAACTTCATCGCGATGCGTGGGTACTGCTGCAGGAGACGCTGGAAGTCGGCCTCGGGCATCACGATCAGCGTCGTGTCCACCACGGCCTCGGCCTGGTTGGGCCGTCGCTCGCTGGGCAGCAGGAGGAGCTCGCCGAAGATGTCGTACTGCCCCAGCAGCCCCAGGATCATCTCCTTCCCGTTGGGGAAGTACATGGAGATCTTGACCATGCCGTCACGCACGAAGTACAGCGCGTCGGCGGGATCTTCCATGTGGTAGACGATCTCGCCGGCCGCGTAGCGCCGGTACGGCGTGATCTTCGACAGCTGCTCGAGCTCGTCCGCAGAGAGATCCTCGAACAGCTGCGTATTCTTGAGATGCCAGACGAGACTCGGATATTCCTGCATGTCGATCGAGTGTAGCGCACGTCGGCGCACGAAACGCCACGGGCGGCACGTCGGTCCTCAGCCGGGCTCGTTCGTGACCCAGGCGAGCGCCAGCCGAGCCGTCGCCTCGAGCGCCTTGCGGTGGGTGCGTTCGTACGCGTGCGAGGCGTCCACGCCGGGGCCGATCAACGCGGCTCGCCACGCCCCGCCCGCCCGCCAGGCGGCCGAGGCGTCGGAGCCGTAGTACGGGTAGACGTCGGTCGCCAGCTCGATGCCCTCGCGCTCGGCCAGCTGCCGCAGCGCACGATTCATCACCGGGTCGTACGGACCGGTCGAGTCCTTGATGCACAGCGTCACGGCGTCCTCGCGACTGGCCTGCCCCCGGCCGACCGCCGCCATGTCGAGGCAGAGCAGCTCCTCGGTCTCCGCCGGGATTCCGGCAGCGGCGCCGTGACCGACCTCTTCGTAGTTCGACACGAACACGTGCACGTCACCGGGCGGACGCGTCTCTGCGGCCGCCAGGGAACGCGTCACCGCCAGGCAGACGGCCACGGACGCCTTGTTGTCCAGGTGGCGCCCCTTCACGAACCCCGACTCCGTTACGCGCGGCGCGCTCAGGAACGCCACCGGGTCGCCGACGCCGACGCCCAGAGCCCGCACCGCGTCGGCGTCCCACGCCTCGGCGTCCAGACGCAGCTCCAGGGAGGACGCGTCCCGTTTCAGGTCCCGTAGCGCAGGCCCGTGAACGTGGGTGGACTGCTTGACGTTCACGACGGTTCCCGTGATGTGACGGCCGCCGAACGTGGTGAGCCGGCACTCCGCGCCCTCCACGGTCGTCCAGTCGTAGCCGCCCAGCGCGGTCAGACGCAAGCGACCGTCGCGCTTGATCTCGGCGACCATCGCGCCCAGCGTGTCCACGTGGCACGCCATGGTCCGCGCCGGGGCGGGCCCTCCGGGAACCGTCCAGACCAGCGCGCCCTTCGGCGTCCGAGCGAACGGCACGCCCAACGGCCGAAGCCACGACTCCAACAGCGCGACGGCGTCCTCGGTGAAGCCGGTCGGCGAGGGAACCTCGAGCAGACGCACGAGGTCGTCGACGAGGGCGTCCGTATCGAGGTCGGGAGCGATGACGTCGGGAATCATGACGCCACCGTACCCCCGAGGCGCGCTGCACGTGCGCGCGTCCTGGGCATCTGCCCAGAACGCGCGCCTCTCTCGGTCCCGCCTCGCTCCCGCCTCGGTCCCGCCTCAGTCGTCCGCGGTCTCCTCCGCGCCCGCTCCGCCCTCGCCCGCGGCGAGCCCCGGCGCCAGCGGCGCACCCGACTCGGCGAGCTGCAGTCGGACCAGCCGCGCGTACGCCTGCGGCGAGCCGAAGTCGTTCAGCCGGAAGCTCCCGACGAACACCGTCGGCGTGCCCGACAGGCCCAGCTCCCGCGCCCGGGCCGTCGCGGCCCGGACCGTCGCCCGTGCGTCGCCTGCCGCCAGGCACGCGGCGACGCTCTCGGCAGCGAGGTCCGCGGCACCCTCCTCGCCGGTGGCCTCGTCGGCCCCCGACGCGGCGGCGGCGATCGCCTCGACGTCGCGCGTCACCCGCGCGAAGTACGGGAGCGGATCGCCGAGCCCCCGCCAAGCGTCCAGCCGCTCGAACAGCAGGTCGTGGTACGGCCAGAACGCGTCGTCGCCGTACAGGTCGGCGACGCACTGCGCCGCCTCGGCAGCCGGCTCGGCGTTCGCGTGGATCGAGGTCAGCGGGAAGTGGTGGAACGCGAAGCCGACGTCCTCGCGGTCCAGCACGCTCGCCTCCAGCGACGGCAGGATCTCGAGGGCGTAACGCTGGCAGAACGGGCACTCGAAGTCGCTGAACACCCGGATCGTCACGGCGGGGTCGTCGGCGCCCAGCGTCGCGACCGGCGGACCGAACGCCTCCTCGCTCACGCTGGGGAGCGAGAGCGACAGCCTGCCCGCGGGCGGCGCGCCCGCCTCGAGGTCCAGCTGGAGCGCGTACGACTCGACCCCGATCGTGACCGGACCGGAGCCTGCGAGCTCGGGTGCCTGGTCGCGCAGGAAGGCGGCGATCGGCTCCTCGATGCCCGCCCCGTAGCCGGTGGCGATCGCCAGAGCGGCGGCGGCGTCGCTCACCCCCTGCTCGTCCAGCGGACCGACCAGCGTGACCTGCGCCAGCACGTCGCTGGGGGCACGGACCGAGAGGCTCAGCCCTCCCAGGCGATACGCCCCTTCGCCGTCATCGACAGCGACCGCGCCGGACGCGTCCAGGAACGTATCGAGCCGATCCCCGATCGCCTGGGCGGCGCCCAGCGGTACGAGGGCGAGAAGGAGCGTGAGCACGGCGACGAGCGCCGAGACGGGCGTTTGTGTGGTGGATCGCATGCGGCCTCCGGAATGGCGCACGACCGCGGGACGCGGCCGGTCGATGGCGTGGAGCGCGAGCGTCGCCACCTGCGGCGACCGGCCTCGCGCCGGGACGAGGGAGGCCGGACGGTACGCCCGTGCAGGCGAGCGAGCGGCGCCCCGTCGACGCGCCTCGCGCGCCGGCACGCCGGGCCTCCGGCACACACTCTACCCGCCTGCCATCGCGGTACGGCGCCCGTGGGGCCCGTCCCGGACGCGTGGGAGCCGCGTCGCACCGTGATATCCTCGCGCCTATGGACGCCACCCTCGGCGGGGCGGCGCGCGCCCTCGCGACGCGCGAACGATCCCTGCTCGCCGACCTGCGCGAGCTGCTCGCCCGGGCCGAGGCGGACGCGGAGCGACGCCGCGCCCTCCGCACGGCCGCGGCCGACCTGGACGGTCTCTTCCTTCTGGTCCTGTGCGGCGAGTACAACGCCGGCAAGTCCAGCCTCATGAACGCGCTGCTGGACGCCGACGTCATGCCCGAAGGGGTGACGCCGACGACCGACCGCATCACCGTGCTCGGCTACGGCGAGGACGACGTCTCTCAGGACGAGCACGGCGTCGTCACGCGCCGGGCCCCCATCGACGCGCTCCGTGACGTGGCGTTCGTCGACACGCCGGGGACGAACGCGGTGATCACGCAACACCAGCAGCTCACCGAGCGGTTCGTGCCGCGTGCCGATCTGGTTCTGTTCGTCACTTCGGCCGACCGGCCGTTCACCGAGAGCGAGCGGGCGTTCCTGGAGCTGATCGCGTCGTGGGGCCGCAAGATCGTGCTGGTGGTGAACAAGATCGACCTGCTCGACGAGGTGGGCGAGGACGGCGGCGCTGCCGCCCGCGACGAGGTCGTGCGCTTCGTCGCCGACCACGCGCGCGACGTCCTGGGCGAGCCGACGCCGCGCGTGTTCGCGCTCTCCTCCCGGCGGGCGCGCCGCGCGCAACGGCGGGACGACCGTGGCGCCTTCGAGGCGTCCGGCCTGCCCGAGCTCGAGCGCTTCCTGACGTCGGAGCTGTCGGAGGCCGAGCGACTGCGCCTCAAGCTCGCCTCGCCGATGGGCGTGGCCCAGAGGATCGCCCTCGACGTCCGCGGCGACGTCGAGGCCCGATTGGAGCTACTGGCCGAGGACCGCCGCACGCTGGACGCGGTCCACCGTCAGATCGAGCAGTTCGAGCGCGAGATGCAGCGCGAGGCCCAGACCTACCTGGCCCGCATCAAGACCGCGCTGGTCGAGGTCGAGCGGCGCGGCGAGGTGTTCCTCGACCGGACGGTACGGATCGGCAACGTGCTGGAGCTCGTCCGCCCGGAGCGGATCCGCGCGAAGTTCGTCGAGCAGGTCACGCGCGACGCCGACCGCGAGATCGACGAGGCGATGGCCGAGATGGTGGACTGGTTCCTGCACCGGAACCTGCAGCTCTGGGAGGACGTCGTCGGCTTCGTGCAGGAGCGTCGCGCGGCCGGCGACGCACGGATCGTGGGCGAGGTGGGCGGCCGCTTCCGGATGGACCGGCGCGAGGTGCTCACGGCGCTCCGCAGTCGCGCGGAAGGGGTCCTGGAGGGCTGGGACCGCGAACGGGAGGCCGACCGTCTCGCCGACTCGCTGCAGCAGGCGGTCGTGAGGTCGGGTCTGCTGCAGGTTTCGGGCGTGGGTCTGGGCGCGGCGGTGGTGGCGTTCGTCTCGGGCGCCGCGTTCGACATCACCGGCGTCACGCTGGGTGCCGCCGTCGTCGGATTGGGCGTGCTCGTCCTGCCGCGGCGTCGCGCGCGCGCGAAGCGCGAGCTCCACGAGCAGCTGCAGGCGCTTCGGGACGGGCTGAGCCACGACCTCGATCGTCAGCTCCAGGTCGAGCTCGAGCGCGCCGAGGCGTCGCTGGCCGGCGCGATCGCGCCGTACGTGCGCTTCGTCGAGAGCGAGACCGAGCGGCTCGAGACGCTCGCCCACGAGCTCGAGGCCGCCGCGGAAGCTGCGTCGCAAGGTCGACGCGAGGCGCTCGAGCTGCAGCCCGAGCAGGTCTGAGCCCGACACGGGTCCTGGGGCCACCGCACCTGCGTCCGCGAGCCGCCGGCCCCACCGTGCTAGCGTGGGCCGCCATGGACCGGACCCACCGCATCGCGTACCAAGGGGTCGAGGGCGCGTTCAGCGAGCAGGCTGCGCTGCAGTTCGCCCCCGGCGCCCAGGCCGTCGGCTTCGGAAGCTTCCAGGAGGCGTTCGCAGCCACGGTGCGCGGCGAGTGCAGCCACGCCGTGCTTCCCGTCGAGAACAGTCTGGCGGGATCGATCAACCAGACCTACGACCTCCTGACCGACTCGGTCCTGCACGTCGTCGGGGAGCAGATCGTCCGCGTCCACCACAACCTGCTCGCGAAGCCCGGCGTGAGGCTCGAGGATGTCCGCCGCGTCTACAGCCACCCGCAGGCGCTGGCCCAATGCCACGACTACCTGCGACGCCACCACTTCGAGGCCGTCACCGACTTCGATACCGCGGGCGCGGCCAAGGTGCTCGCCGAGAACGGCGGCGAGGGCAAGGCCGCGATCGCCAGCAAGCGGGCGGCGGAGACGTACGGGCTCGAGGTCCTCGCCGAGCGGATCGAGGATCTGCCGTTCAACTACACCCGCTTCTTCGTCCTGGCCGCCGACGAGGCCGAGCCGACCGACCGGCCGCACAAGACCAGCCTGGTCCTCGCGATCAAGCATCGTCCAGGCGACCTCGTGGCCTGCCTCGAGGAGTTCCCGAAGCACGGCATCAACATGACCAAGCTCGAATCACGTCCGCGCCGCGACAAGCCGTGGAGCTACCTGTTCTACGTCGACATCGAAGGGCACGTCGACGAGGGGCCCGTGGCGGCCGCCCTGACCGGCCTGATGCGCAAAGCCGCGTTCGTGAAGTACCTGGGCTCGTACCCGGCCGCGGAGCCGGTCGAGGTCGAATGAGCTTCGGCGCGCCCGACCGGCCGCCGGGCGAACGGCCCACGGACGTGCCGACGCTGACGCTGGCCGCTGCGCTGAAGCTGGCCGGCTTCGCCGACACGGGCGGGCAGGCCAAGCGCATGATCCAAGCGGGCGACGTGCTCGTGAACGGATCGGTCGAGACGCGACGCAAGCACAAGCTCCGGCCCGGTGACGAGGTCACCGTGGACGACGAGACGTTCGTCGTCGAGCTCGCGGAGGGGGACGACGCCGGCCGCTGACCCGCCGGGACGCGCAGGCCAAGGCCGCCTCGCGCTCCTGCTTTCGTTGCTCGCCGCGCTGTGCTGCGGCGCGGTCGCGGCGGCTCCCGGCGTCGCGGCCCCTCCCGACCGGCTCGTGCTTCCCGGCGAGTACGTCACGCTGGTGTTCCGCGTGGACAGCGACGTGGACGCCGAGGCCGAGGTGCGGATCGAGACGCGTGAAGGCTTCGCCGTCGTGCGGCGGACCGAGCGGCTCGCGACCCTCGCCGGACGGGACGTGCCCCTGGCCGTCACCGTGGAGGTTCCGGCCGCCGCGCCGGCCGGTCTCGAGGAGATCGTGCGGGTCGCCGTCGACGTGGCCGGCGCGCGCCTCGAGGCGGAGGTGCGGCTCACCGTCGCCGAGCTGCGCGAGCTGACGCTCGACGCTCCCGATCCGTTCGTGCTGGACGACGAGCCTGTAGTCGTCACGGTCCGCAACGCCGGCAACGTGGCCGTCGACGCGCGCCTGGAGCTTCGTCTGAACGGCGCATCGGTGGACGTCGTCGCGGAGCGGGTCCCTCCACTGGCGTCGGTGGCGCTGGCCGTCCGTCCCGTGCAGGCGGGCATCCACGAGCTCCTCCTCGAGGGGGGCGGCGTCCCGCTCCGTCGACCGCTGCGCGTGATCCGTGTCGGTCCTCCCGAGCCGGAGCGGCCCGCCCTGACCGGCTCCGTCGCGATCGTCGCTGGCAGCGAGGCGCCGCGCTTCGGTGTCGAGGCGGTGGTGTCGGGAGCTTTGTCGGACTACGTCTTCCTCGACGCGCTCGCTTCCGACCGTGTCGCGCGATCGTTCGTGGAGCTTCGCGGGATCGGCGACGAGGCGGCCCGAGGAGGTGCTGCCGGCGTCGCGCCCCGTGCATGGCGCGCTCGCGTCGGGGCCAGCGGCGCCGCCCCGTTCCGCCTGACGCTTCCCTACCTCGTCGGAGGCGTGGCGCAGACGCGTGCCGGGGCGTGGGAAGTGGCGCTCGCCGCGGGCGACGGCGACGGGGCGCTCGCTAGCTACGTCGCTGGCCGGCGGTCGTTCGACGGCCTGCCGGGCGCTCGCGGCGTCGTCGCGACGGGAGGCGGCTTCGATGCCGGAGGCGCCAGGCTCGCGTTTCGAGGCGAGCTCGACGGCCCGAGCGCCACCCTCTTGGGCGAGGCCGCCTACCGTGACGGCGCGTTGGACGCGGGCCTCCGGCTCGCCGGCGTGGACCCCCTCGACGGAACCCGCTTTCGCGCCGCAGCACGTCTGGACGGAGCGTTCGGGTCGGATCCCGCGCTGCGCCTCGAGGGATCGGCGCGCGCCGCGAACCTCGACGCCGTCTTCGGCCGTATCGTGCTCGATCTGGCCGCGCCGGACGCCTCGTGGCGCTTCGGCGCGACCATCGGCCTTCCCTCCGGTCTGCCGGGCCGTCTCCGTCAGCGGCTTCAGGTCGGGAGCGAAGACAGCCACGCCCTGCTGGCGCTCGACGCCGTGCTCGGCGGCGGCTGGCAGACCCAGACCTCGTTCGGCGTGGTCGCGGACGCGGACGGCGGCGCCGTCCGCGCGAGCAGCTCGGTGCTGGGGCTGATGGGCCCCTCGAACGCCGTGCAGGCGTACGCCGACGTCTCGCGCTCGCTGAGGGACGGCAGCTGGAGCGGCGGCGTGGCGGCACGCGGCGAGGTCTCCATGGACGCGGTCGCGCTTCGCGCCGGCGGCGCGTGGCGACCGTCGGAGGGAACCGTGGAGCTCGCCGTCGGCGCCGACTGGACGGTGGCCGACGCCGAGCTGGTCCTCGACGTCGGCGTGCGCTCCGAGGCCGGCTCCGAGCCTGCGTTCGAGGCTCGCCTGGAAGGCCGCTACCCCTTCGTCCTGCCCGTTCCGGAAGCCGTCGTCGGCCTGACCGGGGGACGTCGCCTCGGCACGGTCGAGGTCGTCGTGACCAGCGGCGAAGGTCCCCTGGAGGAGGTGCTGGTCCGCGTGGGCGACTACCGGCTCCGCACCGACGGCGAGGGACGCGCCGCGGCGCTGCTGCCGCCCGGAGCGTACGAGGTCGGGGTGGACGGCGATGCGCTGCCCACCGAGTACGCGCCGCCGCTCGACGCGGGCCGCACTGTCGTCTTCGAGGCGAGGCGATCGCGAACGGTCGCCTTGCGGGTCGTCCGGACAGGAACCGTCCGCGGCCGCCTCCTCCTGGACAGCGACGGCGACGGGACCTCCGACGTCCCTTCGCGAGGAGCGCCCGGCCGCGTGATCCTGATCGAGAGGAGCGGCGTCGTTCGGGACCTCGACATCGCTTCCGACGGCCGCTTCGAGACGCGAGGCGTGCGACCCGGCAGCGTCGAGCTCCGCATCGTCGGTCTGCCCGTCGGAAGCTCGGTCGTCGGGCCGTCCGAACGGCGCCTTCGCGTCGCGCCCGGGCCGAACGAGGTGGACCCGTTCCTGGTGCGCCCGCCCGCCTCCGCCGCCCGGGCGTTCGGAGGCGACGCGCCCCGCATCGCCGGGATCGCGCCGCAGGAGGAGCGCGTGCCGCCCGGCTCCGCTCCGATCGTCACCGTGACGGTCCGGGGCGAGGCCGACGAGGTGCTCCTGGACGCCGGCGGGCGTCAGGGCGCGATGCGGCTCGTCGGGGACGCCTGGCGGGCGCGCGTGGTCGTGCCGGACGACGCCGTGGCGGGCGTGCTTCCCATCACGGTGACGGCGCGCAACGCAGCGGGAGCGCGAACGCGCCGAGGCCAGATCGTGATCGATCCGGACGTGCCGCTCGTTCGTCTCGACGCCTTCGGGCCGGTGGAGCCCGGCGGCGTCCTGGAGGTGCGCTTGAGCGCGCTGTCGCCCGTCGCGCGCGCCGAGGTCGCATCGGAGGCGGCCGCCGACCCGGAGCGCGCCGTTCCGCTCGTGGCCACGGAGCGCCAGGACGGCGTGCTCGTGGGCGAGCTCAGCGGCGAGCTCGTGATCGCGCGCGATGCGCCGGACGCCGTGTACCGGGTCACGGTGACGGGCGCGCTCGGCGACGACTCGCCGTTCACGGCGGAGGCGCGCTTCCGCGTCCTGGCGCCCTGACCGCAGCTTCCGGGCTCGGCCGGCCGAGCCGCCGGGGACTTCAGCGCAGCGCGGCCGCGCGGAACGTGAGCCGCACGGCGAACCGACCGGCACGCTCGTCGCCCGATGGCCAGACGCTGTAGTCGTCGACGGTCAGCACCGTCTCGAACCCGCTCGTGGGCCCCGTGCCCCGGACGGTCCAGCCTTCGGCCCGCACGCCGGCCAGCCGGAGAAGCCCGTCCGGCCACGTCGCTCCCGGCGACAGGTCGGTCACGCTCACGGCGACCTCCCAGCCGGTGCGGCTGGTGCTGAACACCTCGACGCCGCGAAGCGAGGCGCTCGTCACCGGCAGCCCCGAGCCCACGTCGGACGCCGCCAGGAACGCGAGCGCATCGGCGCCGTAGTCGAACGTCACGTCGGCGGCGGCGGCCGCCGCGCCGCCGACGACGCGAACGAAGGTCACGTCGGGCACGCCCACCGTGACGGGGTGCTCGACCGATCGGCCCGCCAGCTCGTACCGAAGCGTCGCGCTCGCCAGGCCTGCCGAAGCGCTCGCACCGGGCCGCAGCCGGAAGACCGCAGCGACGTCCACGCGAGGATCGTCGGGCAACGCAACGCGCCGCGCCCCTCGGCCGAGCGGGGTCCACTCGGTGACGCTCCTGCCGCTGCGGTTGCCGTCCAGCTCCAAGCGCACGAACAGCTCGAGCTCGGGTCCCCCCGCGCCGCCGCCGTCCGCGAGGCTCCAGGGGCTCAGGTCCAGCACCAGGTCGTTGTCGTTGCGCGGGTTCTGGCGGAGGACCGAGAGCGCGATCCGGGGACTCCCGGGCGTGGGCCCCAGACAGGTGTCGGGCGGGCACGCGTACGCTGCCACGAGCTCCTCACCGCTGGGCACGAACGCGACGGTGCCGCCCCGGTCGAGCCTGACGCGCTGGGCCGCGCCGGCCGTGACGATCGCGAGGAGCGCGATCGCGACGACGAGACGGATCGGCCGCGCGCGCTCCACGTTACGGCAGCGTCAGGGGAAGCTCGCCCGCGAGCAGGCCGCCTCTGCTCGGCTCGACCAGTGCGAGCGCCACGTAGAAGCCGTCCGGCAGCGCCGAGGGAAGCGCCAGGCGCAGCCAGCGCTCGCTGTCGCGCAGCACCGGCACGTCGGGAACGGCGACGCTGGCGACGGCGGCGCCGGTGTCGTCGCGGATCTCGACGTGGCCGCCGAGACGCTGAACGGTGTTGCCGTCGTTCGCGATCGCGAGGGTCAGCGCTCCGTCCTCGTCGTAGAAGTCCACGACGTCGACGGCGTCTCTCTCGGTGCCGGCCACGGTGACGTACACCGTCAGCGCGATGCGGGTCGTCGTCGCGATGCCGTCGTCCGGGAGCGAGCGGGGAACGACCTGGAACATCACCATCGCCTGGTAGGTCCCGTTCAGCGTCGCGTCGTCGGGCACGCTCACGGTCAGGCGGAACGCCTGCTCGGCGCCGGGAGCGACGAGAACGTCGCTGGTCTCCGGCTCGATCCAGGCGGCGGCGGAGGTGGGCAGGCTTCCCTCCGCGAAGTACACGACCTCGCCGGTCGGTGCGAGCGTCCAGTCCGACAGCGACACGCGAACCTGCTGCGCGTCGGCGGACGTGGTGGCCAGCGAGACGGACTCGGTCACGCTGCCGCCCGCCGGCACGACGATCTCGAGCCGGGGCGGCGTCAGGCCGATGTCGCCGGCCAGGACGCCGTGGCCGCCCAGCAGGAAGGCGAGCAGGAGCAGGAAGGCTGAGCGGGGAGCGCGCATCTGCGTCATCGTGGCGCGGAGGGGCGACGAGCGGCGGTGAACAATCCCACCTCGTCTTCCGGAGGCCGGGCAGGCTCTTCGTCGACGCCAGCGAACGCGCGTGCGCCGTTCCGAAGCCCGCTGGGGGTCGGAACGGCGCACGCGCTTCGGGGACGGTGGCGAACGGGGCTCGCGCGCTACGTGACCGCACGGGGCGGCCACACGACCGGCGATCGTCAGGGGTTCTGCAGGGTGAAGGTGACGGTCGCGGCGTACGTGCCGGTCGACTCGGTCCCGTCGAGGGCGACCCGGTAGTCCGCGGGGTCGATGCCGAGCGAGCGCCAGCCGGTGGTGTTGCCGCTGCCGTCGACGACGGTCGCGGCCGTACCCAGGTCGAACGGGCTCACGCCCGCGCCCTCCGGCGTCATCGCGACCTTGCTCCAGTCGAAGCCGGTGTCGCCCGAGGTCGATACCGCGACCTGCCAGTCGCCTCCGCCGTTGTAGCGCACCTGGACGTCGTCCCAGTTGAAGGCACCGGCGTTCGTGGGCGCGTACGTGCCGTCGCCGAGCGACGCGAAGGCGGCGGCGGTCCACGAGAACTCGACGGTGGTGGGAGCCGCGACGTCGGCGACGCCGCCTCCACTCGTCATTCGGATGAACGCCATGGACGGGATGCCGACGGACACGCCGTGCCCATTGGTCCCGAGCACGGTAGGGCCGCTGGGAGGCGGGCCGGGCTGCGCGAAGGCGGCGCCGGTGGCGAGCAGGAGCGTGAGAACGACGGTGGTCAAGACGGTCTTCTTCATGGGGATTCCCTCCGAGGAACGTGCGGGCGGTCGCGCTACTCGCTCCACCCGGCCCAAGCGCCCGAATTGCGGGCCGGGTTTCATCGCGTCCGAACGCTCTCCGCGAGGAGAGGCGCTCTGCGGAACACCATAGTTCGGAGGGCTGACGGGATTCTTACCGTCCCTGTCGGATTTTTTACACTTCGCTGCGCAGGCGGGCGGACCGCCGGGCGATACGGATCACGTCAGCGCCCGGCCGCGTACGAGGACCACACCGTCACGGGCGGGCCAGCGTGTACACGATGACGCCCCGGTCGATCGCGTCGGCGGAGCGCGTCGACGGCCCGTACGCGATGTCGACCGACCGCCAGCCGCAGGTCGGGGCGCCTGCGGCGACGACCGCCTCCCAGCTTCGGAAGGTGTTCCAGCCGTCGCCCAGCGACCAGACCGGAGGGGCCGAGTCCGTCCCGTCGCCGGCAGGGGCGTAGCTCGCCGAGAGCTGCCAGCGGCCCCCGGCGGACACCTCGAGACCACGTGCGTCGGGGTCGATACGGAGCCTGAGCACCTCGGGGATCGTCACCGCCACGCCGTGGCCGGACGACTGCGCCGCGCCGGCTCCCGCGACGACGAGTGCGAGCAGTGCGATGAGAACGACGATCGTGCGCATCCGAGCCACCCTCCAGGGGTCCAGACGTTGCAGGTCGCTCGGGAGCCGCGGTCAGCTCATTCGGTCGGTCGCATCACTGGCTCCCCGAGTCCCTTGATGCCCGAATCGGGATCCTCGGTTCGACGCCTCCGAACGCCTTCGGCAATCGTATTCGCGGGTCGGGCTTCCTCGAAGCCATCACGGATCGCGACCGGCGATGACCTCCATGCTACGTGCTCCGGCTCACGATGTTCTTACGTCGGCCCGCGCCGTGGCCGATCTCGAAGCCGTCAGGTCCACCACCAGTGGCGGAGCGTACGGCCAGGTGAGGCCGCGCCACCGGTAGCGGCCGTCCCGGGGTCGTGCGTACGCCTCGACCCAGCCGTCGTCGGGGTCGATCCAGATCGCGACGGTGGCTCCGAGATCCAGCGCACGCAGCAGGAGCGCGTCCCGGGAGCCCGCAGACGCGACGACGATTCGGGCGAGGGGGTGGGAGCGTGCCATGCACGACCGTAGCCGTCGGGCGCGTCGCACCCGTCCAGGACACGGACAGGTGCCGTGCTATGCTCCTCCGTCGAGACTCGGGGGTCGACTCATGCCCAGACGCGACGACATTCGAACCATCCTCATCCTCGGCAGCGGGCCGATCCAGATCGGTCAAGCCGCCGAGTTCGACTACTCGGGCACGCAGGCGTGCAAGGCGCTGCGAGGCGCGGGGTACCGCGTCGTGCTGGTGAACTCGAACCCGGCGACGATCATGACCGACCCGGACGTCGCCGACCGAACCTACGTCGAGCCGCTCACGCCGGCGTTCGTCGAGAAGGTGATCCTTGCCGAGCGGCCCGACGCGCTGCTGCCGACGCTGGGCGGCCAGACCGCGCTGAACCTCGCCAAGACGCTGCACGAGACCGGCGTGCTGGAGCGCTACGGCGTCGAGCTGATCGGCGCGAACTACGACGCCATCCACAAGGGCGAGGACCGTCAGGCGTTCCAGCAGGCGATGGCCAAGATCGGCATCGCGACCCCCGCTGGACGCATGGTGTCCACCGTCGACGAAGGCCTGGCGTTCGCGCAGCAGATCGGCTACCCGCTGATCCTGCGTCCCTCCTACACGTTGGGGGGCAGCGGCGGCGGCATCGCCTACGACGAGGCCCAGTTCCGCCAGCTGCTCCGCCAGGGCCTCCACGACAGCCCCGTCCACACCGTGCTCGTCGAGCAGTCCGTGCTGGGCTGGAAGGAGTACGAGCTCGAGGTGATGCGCGACCACAACGACACGGTCGTGATCATCTGCAGCATCGAGAACCTCGACCCGATGGGGGTGCACACCGGCGACTCGATCACCGTGGCCCCCGCGCAGACGCTGTCGGACAAGGAGTACCAGCAGCTTCGCGACGACAGCATCGCGATCATCCGCGAGATCGGGGTCGACACCGGCGGCTCGAACATCCAGTTCGCCGTCGATCCCGCCAACGGCGACGTGATCGTGATCGAGATGAACCCCCGCGTCTCGCGCTCCTCGGCACTGGCGTCGAAGGCGACCGGCTATCCGATCGCCAAGATCGCCGCGCTGCTCGCTGTCGGCTACCACCTCGACGAGCTGCCCAACGACATCACCGCCGAGACGAAGGCGGCGTTCGAGCCGTCGATCGACTACGTGGTGACGAAGATCCCGCGCTTCGCGTTCGAGAAGTTTCCCAGCTCCGAGCGGGGCCTCGGCACCCAGATGCGGTCGGTGGGCGAGGTCATGGCGATCGGCCGGACGTTCAAGGAGAGCCTGCAGAAGGCGCTGCGGTCGCTGGAGCTCGACGTCCGCTCGGAGACGGCGAGCCTCGGCGTCGACACGCTCGAGTCTCTGCTGGCCCCCAACCCGATGCGGCTGCCGGCCGTGATCGAGCTGTTGCGGCGCGGGCGCAGTCCGCAAGCGCTGCACGATCGCACCGGGATCGATCCGTGGTTCCTGGCCCAGCTGGCCGAGATCACCGAAGCCGAGAAGGAGATCGGCTGCCTGGGCGCTCCCGCCCAGTGGACGTGGGAACAGTGGCGCGAGATCAAGCGCCTGGGGTTCTCCGACGTCGACCTGGCCCGCCTGAAGGGCATCGACGAGGACGCGCTGCGGTCCGCCCGTCGGGCGGGCCGGGGCACGCCGGTCTACAAGACGGTCGACACCTGCGCGGCCGAGTTCGAGGCGTACACGCCGTACCACTACTCGACGTACGAGTGGGAGGACGAGGTGGTCGCCTCCGACAAGCCCAAGGTCGTGATCCTCGGCTCCGGGCCCAACCGGATCGGTCAGGGCGTGGAGTTCGACTACGCCACCGTCCACGCCGTCTGGGCGCTGCGGGACGCCGGCTTCGAGACGATCATGGTGAACTCGAACCCCGAGACCGTCTCGACCGACTACGACACCGCCGACCGGCTGTACTTCGAGCCGCTCACCTTCGAGGACGTCATGAACCTCGTCGAGCACGAGAAGCCCGAAGGCGTGATCGTCCAGCTGGGGGGCCAGACGCCGCTGAAGCTGGCGAGACGCCTCGATCGGGCGGGCGTCGCGATCTGGGGCACGCCGGCCGCGGCGATCGACCGCGCCGAGGACCGCCACGGCTTCCATGCGCTGTGCACCGAGCTGGGCATCGATCAGCCGGCGGGCGGCGTCGCGGAGCGGCCCGAGGACGCCAAGCGGCTGGCGAACGAGATCGGCTACCCGGTGATGGTCCGGCCCAGCTACGTGCTGGGCGGGCGCGCCATGATGGTCGTGCGGTCCGACGAGGAGCTCGAAGCCTACCTGAGCGTCGTGTACGCCGAGCTCGAGGGCGCCCCAACCATCCTGGTGGACGACTTCGTGGAGGGCGCCGTCGAGCTGGACGTGGACGCGCTCTGCGACGGCGAGCGGACGGTCGTCGCCGGCATCATGGAGCACGTCGAGGGCGCCGGCATCCATTCGGGCGACAGCGCCTGCATCGTCCCGCCGGTCAGCCTCTCGGAAGGCATCGTCGAGCGAGTCCGGGACGCCAGCGTCCGGCTGGCCGAGGCGATCGGCGTCCGCGGCCTGATCAACCTCCAGTTCGTGGTTCGGGGCGACGAGCTGTACGTGATCGAGGCGAATCCGCGCGCCAGCCGTACCGTGCCGTACCTCTCGAAGGCGATCGGACACCCGCTCGCGAAGTACGCCGCCCTGATCGCGGCCGGGCGGACCCTGGCCGAGATCGGCTTCACCGAGACCCCCTCGCCGGCGTTCTACTCGGTGAAGGAGGTCGTGCTCCCGTTCGGAAAGTTCGGCGGCGTCGTGCCGATCCTCGGACCGGAGATGCGTTCCACGGGCGAGAGCATGGGGATCGACGTCGATCCCGACCTGGCGTACTACAAGGCGCAGCTCGGCGCCGGGCAGGCGCTTCCCGCCGCGGGCCGGGTTCGGCTGATCGGCGATGGGCTGGACGCCCTCGCCGACGATTTCGAGGCGGCGGGGTTCGAGGTCGTGCGCGGTCCGCAGGACGGCGGCGAGGACACGGACGCCGCGCTCCTGATCGACGTGGCCGGAACGGCCGATCTCAGGCGGGCGCTCCAGGACGGGGTGCCGTACGTCACCACGCGCGAGGCGGCGGCGTGGACGCTGCGGGCGATTCGCGCCGTGCGCCGGTCGGAGCCGGGCGTCACGCCGCTGCAGGATCTTCGGGTGACGGCGACGGCCTAGGAGACCGCCGATTCGGCCGTCTAGCGGGCGCCGCCTTCGTCCGCTTCGTCGGTCGTGTCGGCCGCGCCGCTGGCGACGAGGTCGTCCGCGCCGAGCAGCTCGTCGTGACCGGGCCCGTCCGCGCCGCGCACGCGCGGGCGCGTCGGATCGGGAAGACGCTCGCGCAGCGAGCGGGCGAACGCCTCGAGTCGGACCAGCGCGTCGGCGACGCTCTGCCTCAGCGCGAACTCGCCCGGTCCGCGGCGTTCCGTCCACTGCAGCGGCGGGGCCGCCATGCGATCGAGCTCCGTCACGATCGTCTCGCGCGGGAGCGACGCGTCCGTCACGAGATCGTCGACGGTGAACACGCTGGGCGCACGAAGCTCCGCGAGACGCTCGGCGACCGCCGCGAACGTCCCCTGCTCCGCGAGGCGCCGTTCGATCCGCGCCTCGAACCGCTCGAGGCCGGCACCGTGCAGACCCCCTTCGTCGAAGCAGGGCGCGAGGTCCGTCGGTCCGATCGGAACCGACAGGGCCAGCTCACGGACCCGCCTTAGTCCGTGCCAGCTCCACAGCGTCGCGCGTGCTCCGCGGGCGGGCCGCTCCAGCCGGGTCAGATCGCGCACGTCGCCCACCAGCGCCAGGCGGTCGGCGCCCTCGCTACGGACGGCGTGCAGCAACGCGCTCCAGTCGGGCCGCGTGCCCGCGTCCAGCACGCGCGCCAGGATCCGGGTCCGCGTCCGCCCCAGGCGCGCCTCGAGGCGAAGCGTGCCGCCGCCCCCCGAGGCGACGGCGTAGCCCAGCGCCGCGAACGCCTCGCGGGCGCTGGCCAGCGCCTCGGGAGAGGCGCGTTCGGTCGGGGCGTCCGCCTCCGGGAAGCGCTCGTCCGCCTGCTCGGCGTCGGCGTCCGCCGACCGCTCGTGGGACACGGACCGCGGCCTCGGCGACGGGGCGCTCGCGGACGGAGCGTTCTCGGACGGACCCCGTGCGGAAGGGTGGGGCGACGCGTCGGTCCGCGTGTGCGAATGGCCCAGCGGACCGCCGCGTTCGTCGCTCCCGACCACGCTCCAGCGGCCGTAGCGGCGCTCCAGCAGGGGCTCGCGGCTCAGTGCCGCCTCGAGCGGCGCATCGTCGGCCAGGCCGTGATCCTCGCGCAGCTCGTCGGTGGTGCGTGGCGCGCCGCCGGCCAGCAGCGATTCGACGGCCCGCCGCACGGCGCGCGCGTCGCGCGAGGCGGAGCGGGCGCGCGGACGCGCCGACACCACGACGTGGCCGTCCGGCCGCGCCCGCAGCACCACCTCGTCGTTCACCGCGAGGCCGTGACGCTGCAGGAACGGCCCCAGCCCGTGCAGGCGACCCGCCTCGATCTCGAGATCCCACGCCTCTTGGCCTTCGGGGTCGAACGCCTCGATCCGACCGTCCGCAGGCAGCGCTCCTCGGGCGCGCACCGGCAGCAGCACGCTGCCCGTGCGCAGGCACACGCGCGTCAGCGCGAGGCGCACCTCGTTCGGGGGCGTGGCGGGCCGCTCGCTCACGACGTCACGACCAGCGGTTCGGATCGCCGAACACGAGTCGGCGTCGGCGCTTGGAAGGCGCGGCGGGGCGCTCCGTCGGAGCGGTCGGCTCGCCCTCGGCGGCGGCGGTCGCCGCCTCGCTTTCGGCCGCAGCAGCGGCCGGCTTCCTGCCTCCGCGTCGGCGGCGGCTGGAGGTCGCGGGCTTGGCGGCCGCGGCGGCGGGGGCTTCGGGAGCCACGGTCTCGGGGCCGGCGGCTTCGGCGGACGCGGCTTCGTCCTTCTTCGCCGCCGCCTTCCGGCCGGTCCGCTTGGCCGGCGCCTTCGCCGCAGCCGCCTCGCCGGCCTTGCCCTTGCGCCCGGTTCGGGCGGGCGGGGCCTCGACCAGCACGGGAGCGTCCTCGGCGCCGCCCAGAGGCGTCTTGACGCGCTTGGGCGCCTTGCTGCGCTTGGGCGCCTCCTCCTGGACGACCTCGGGCATCGGCATCGAGGCGGGGATCAGGTCGATCTGCCGCGCCGTCGGGTTGGCCTGGAAGATCCGGACCTCCACGCGGTCGCCCATCCGGTACTTCTTGCGCGACGACTTGCCCATCAGCATCATCGAGTCCTCGAGGAACATGTAGTAGTCGTCCTCGAGGTGCGAGACGTGCATGAGCCCTTCGATGCCGTTGGGCAGGCTGACGAACACGCCGAAGTTCGTCACGCCGCTGATCGTGCCTTGGAACGACTCGCCGACGTGGTCCTTCGCCCAGCGCGCGTGGTAGTAGCGCGCCAGGTCGCGCTCGGCCTTCTCCGCGGCTCGCTCGCGCGCGCTGGCGTGCTGCGCCAGGTCGGGAAAGTCGCTCCGCATCCGCTCCTTCAGCGTCGGACTGAGGCGGTGCTGGAGCATGGCCCTGAGGACGCGGTGCACGACCAGGTCGGGGTAGCGACGGATCGGGCTGGTGAAGTGCAGGTAGTTCTCGAACGCCAGCCCGAAGTGGCCCAGGTTCTCGCTGGCGTAGCGGGCCTGCTTCAGGCTGCGGAGCAGCAGCGTATTGACGAGCTGCGACTCCGGCTTGCCCGCCGCGGCCCGCAAGATCGCCTGCAGGTCCTTGGGCGTGGCGTGCGCGATGTCCAGCGTGTACCCCAGCCGGGCCAGGGCCTTCTGGAGCGCTTCGATCTTCTGCTCCGAGGGATCCTCGTGCACGCGGTAGAGCGCGGGCACGTCGCGCTTTTCGAGCTCCTGGGCCACGACCCGGTTGGCGAGGAGCATCATCTCCTCGATCAGCTGCCTCGCCGCGTTCGAGCGGATCGGCTGCAGGTGCAGCGCCCCCTCGTCGTCGACGTCCACCTTCGCCTCGGTGAAGTTGAAGTCCAGCGCGCCCGCCCCGATGCGCGCCTCGCGCAGCTTCTGGGCGAGGTTGAGAAGCACCTTGATGTCCCGCTCGAGCTTGCGCTTGCCGTGCGGGAGGCGGTCGCCGTCGGCGTACGCCTGCACCTGCTCGTAGGTCAGCCGGGCGTCGGACTCGATCACCGTCTCCTTGAACTTGACGGCCTTGACCTCGCCCTCGCGCGTGAGGTCCACGAAGACGGACAGCGCCAGACGCGGCGCGCCCTCGACGAGACTGCAGATGCCGTTGCTGAGCTGCTCGGGGAGCATCGGCAGCACCGCGCCGGGAAGGTAGCAGGTGGTGGCCCGCTCGCGGGCCTCCGCGTCCAGGCTGGTGCCCTCGGCGACGTAGTAGCTGACGTCGGCGATGTGCACGCCGACGCGGAGCATGCCGCGTCCGCCGTCCTTCGCCGTGGAGAGGCGCTCGACGCTCAGCGCGTCGTCGAAGTCCTTCGCGTCGGCGCCGTCGATCGTGAACGTGGGGACGGTGCGGTGGTCGGTGCGTCCCGCCATCATCTCGCCCGTCACCGTGCCCGGCACCGCCGCCGCCTCGGCCAGCGTGTCCTCGTCGTAGGCGTCCTTGAGGCCGTAGTTCACGATCACCGCGCGGGTCTCGACCTCGGGGTCGTCCTGTTCGCCCAGGACCTCCTCGACCTCGCCGAACGGATCGCGCTCGCCGCTCTCCTCGGGCCAGATCATCGACACGACGATGCGCAGGCCCGCGTCGAGGCGACCGACCGACTCGGGCGTCAGGAGGATGCGCTCACGCAGCCGCGGGCTGTCTGGGCGGAGGATCGCGTAGCCGCGCGCGTACTCGAGCGTGCCGACGATGCGCCGGTTGCTTCGCTCGACGATGCGGACGATCTCCCCCGACGGCTTGCCGTCGTCGCTCTTGAGCGGGTTGGGCCGTGCCAGCACGCGATCGCCGTCCCAGGCGCCCATCAGCTTGTCGGCGGGAATGAACAGGTCCTTGCCCTCGCCCGACTCGCGGATCACGAATCCGTAGCCGCCGGAGGCGACCTGCAGTCGGCCCGCGATCAGGTTCATCTCCTGCGGCAGGCCGTACGAGCGCCGCCGCGTGCGAATCAGGTCGCCGGACTCGACCAGCGCGTCGAGCGCGCGCTTCAGCTCCGCTCGGTCGTCGACGCCCAACTCCTTCTGGACGTCCTGGACGTGCCAGGGCTTCTCCGGACGGTCGTGGAAGAAACGCTGGAGGCGGTCGGGTTGGAGGTCACTCATCGCTTGCACTCTACCGCTCTCGCACGCGTAGTCCCGGCACTCGGCGCACGGGCGGCGCACGGGCGCCGCTCCGGCGTGCACGGATCGCCGCACGCCCGAGCCCGCTCCTCTATCGTGCTGCCATGAGCGACGCGCGTACCATCTACGTGACCGCGGCCGACGAGGATCAGGCCGCAGACCTGGCCCGCGCCCTGCTGGAACGCGGCCTGATCGCCTGCGCGAACCTGCTGCCCCGGGTGCGATCGCTGTACCTGTGGAACGGCGAAGTGCAGGACGATCATGAGGTGGCGATGCTGCTGAAGACGCGGAACGACCGCGTCGAGGAGCTCGTCGTCGCCGTCGAGCGCCTGCACCCGTACGACGTGCCGTGCGTGGTGGCGTGGCCGATCGTGGCGGGCTCCGAGGCGTACCTGGACTGGGTCCGCGAGAGCTGCGCCCCCTGAGCTCGGTGCTCGCGGCAGGCTGTGGGCCGGTCGGAAGTTTCAGTCTTGACGAAACCTTCCGAATCCCGTACGATTCTCGCGATCGGAGGTCCCTGTGAGCCCACCCCGCGACAGCGCACCGCGCGACGACGACAAGGCCGCCTTCATCGAGGAGATGGGGCAGGTCCTCACCGGCTTCGGCATGCCCAACATGGCAGGCCGGATCCTCGCGGCCCTGCTGGTCGCCACGCCGCCGGAGCAGTCCGCCTCCGAGCTGGCCGACACGCTCCAGGCCAGCCGCGGCTCGATCAGCACCATGACCCGGCTGCTGGAGACCCCCGGCCTGATCCAGCGCGTGCGCAAGGGCGGCGACCGCAAGGTGTACTACCGCAATACGCCGGACGCCTGGTACCAGGCCATGCGCAACGAGGCCGCCTCGATGCAGGCCGTGCGGACCTTGGCGGAGCGCGGGGCCGAGCTGATGAAGCACCAGCCGGACGAGGCCCGCCGCGGCATCGAGGACACGCTCGCCTTCCTCGACTTCTGGGAACGCGAGATGGACGCCGTCCTGGAACGCTGGAACCAGTACCGAGGCAGTGACCGCGGCGGGGGTCCCGCACGATGAGCGGCCGCACGCGCCGCGTCGACCGGGGCCTGCCCGGAATGATCCGCCTGGCCTGGCGGTCGCTCGGCCGCCAACGACGCCGCACCGCGCTCCTGGTCGTCGTGGTTGCGTACGCCACGATCTCGCTGCTGTTCTTCTGGGGCCTGACCGACGGCTTCCTGACCTCCATCTACCAGAGCCAAGCCCGGTTGTTGGGCGCGCCGGTGCTCGTCACGACGCCCGAGTACCACGCCGACCCCGACCCCGTGCACGCCCTGCCCGAGCTGGACCCCCTCGCCGCCGCGGCCCGGTCGATCGAGACCGTCCAAGCGGTCGCTCCACGGGTGGACGTGCCTGTCCTGCTGCGCTCGCCGTACGCGAGCACGGGCGTCCAGCTGCGCGGGATCGAGCCGACCGCCGAGTCGCGCGTGAGCGAGCTGCCCGGCGCGATCGGAGAGGGGCGCATGGTCGCGTCCTCCGGTGAGATCGTCCTCGGCGACGCGCTGGCCGAGAGGATCGACGTGCGCGTCGGCGAGCGGATCGCGGTCGACGCCGCCAGCGTCGCCGGCCCGTCCGCCCTGGGCCTGCGTCTGGTGGGCCGGATCGATTCGGGCATCTCGGTGGTCGACGAGACCACCGCCCTCGTGCACATCGACGACGCCCGCACCCTCGCGGGGATCGAAACGGCCACCTCCCTCGCCCTGGCGGTTCCGATCGGACGCGAGGCCGCCGCCGCCCGGGCGCTCGACCAGCGGCTCCCGGACACGGCGCGTGCCTACGGCGTGGAGGAGCAGATGGGCGAGCTCGCGCGCGGGCTCGCCGCCGAGCGTGTCGGCGCCGGCGTCATGGGCCTCGTGTTCGCGCTGTTCGCGGCGGTCGCCGTCACCTCCAGCGTGGTCGTCTCCGTGATGGAGCGCACGCGCGAGTTCGGCGTGATGCTGGCGCTCGGCATGAGCCACCGCCGGCTCGGCGCCATGGTCACTCTGGAAGCGATCCTCGCCGCCCTCGTCGGCTACGCGGTCGGCTTGGTCGTCGGCTACGCCCTGCTGATCTGGATGGCCGAAGTGAACGTGCTGGGGCCCCTCTTCGCCGGCATCTGGGGCGACTTGCTGTCCGGCTTGGCGCTCGGCACCGACATCCGCACCGACGTCCGTTTCGTGTACGTCGCCTACGCCGGGGCGACCGTGGTGCTCGCCGCCCTCGGCGCGATCCTGACGCCCGCCCGCCGCGTGATGGGGCTCGTCCCCGCCGAAGCGATGCGCGCGGCGGATTGAGAGGATGCCATGACCTTCGATTCCGATCGACTCGCCCCCGTCTTCCCCGCCCGACGCCTCCCGCTGGTCCGCGTGCTCGTCGCCGCGACGCTGCTCGTCTTCAGCGCTGGCCTCGCCCAGGGCGCCGCCGAGGTGCCCGACGACGCCGACGCCATCCTCGACCGAATGGTCGAGAACCTCCGCGGCGGCGGCCAGCGCGCCACCCTGGTCATGCGCGTCGAGCGCGACGACGACGTGCGCGAGTACCGCCTCGAGGTGATCTCGGACGGCACCGAGCGCTCGCTCACGCGCGTCGCGGGGCCGCCTCGCGACGCCGGCCAGGCGTTCCTCGTCGACGGCGACGAGCTGTTCGTCTACTCGCCCCGGCTGGGACGCGCGCTGCGGCTACCGCCCTCCGGCCGCAGCGACGGCTTCCTGGGCAGCGACCTCTCGTACGACGACATGGCCGGCGACGAGGTCCGTGACGACTACGACGCCGAGGTCGCCGAGCGGGACGATACGACCGTGACGCTGTCGCTGATCCCGCGCCCGACCGCGCCGACGCCGTACGGCGAGCTGCGCTTCACCGCCTCGATCCCCGACCTGGCGCCTCTGGAGCTCGAATACTACGATCAGCGCGGAGAAGCCGTGAAACGCCTGACCCTCAGCGAGTTCCGCGAGCTCGACGACGGCACGCGCGTGCCCACGCACTTCGAGGTGGTCGACCTGACGGCGGACGGTGGTCGCACCGTCGCCGACTGGACCGACGTCGCGTTCGGGGTCGAGCCGCCCGATCGCTGCTTCACGCAGCAGGCGCTCGAGCGGGGGTGCGACTGGTGATCTCGCTCGCCTGGCGCAACCTCTGGCGGCAGCGTCGGCGCAGCCTGGTGACCGCCGGCGCGGTCGCGCTGGTGGTGCTGTTCAGCGTCGCGTACTTCGGCATGGGTGGTGCGATGGAGAACAGCATCTACCAGCGCCTCACCGAATCGGGCGGTCACGTTCAGGTCCGCACGCCGGGGTGGCGGGACGCCAGCTCGCTCGAGGACACGCTGATCGAGGACGCCGCCGAGGTGCGAGCGACGGTCGAGCGTCTCGCCTCGGACCGGCTGACCGCGCCCGAGGTCGTCGGCGTGCTCGACGTTCCGGCGCTGCTGTCGGGCGACGTGCGCTCGCGCGCGGTCCCCGTCCACGGCCAGGACTGGCCCGCCGCCGTGCGCGAGCGGCGCCTGGGCGGGGGCGATCTCGAAGGACGGTTCCTCGAGAACCCGGGCCAGATCGTGCTCGGCGCATCGCTCGCGAGCGCGCTCGACGTCGGCCTCGGCGACGACGTCTACGTGTACGCCCCGGGAGGCCGCGGCTTCGGCGCCGCAGCCTACGAGCTCGTCGGGATCGTGGACCTCTTCGATCCCAGCGTCGAGATCGCCACGGCCTGGACCAGCCTCGAGGACGCGCAGGCGCTGGCCGCTCCCGACGCCGTCCAGCGCTTCGAGGTGCACGCCACCACGCTGGTGCGGATCGAGGACGACACGGTCGCGGACGAGCTTGCCGGCGCCTTGGACGATTCGCTCCCGGAGCTCGAGGCGATGACCTGGCTCGAGGTCGAGCCGTCGATGTCGATCCTGCTCGACTCCCTCGATCCGATGATGTACGTCGTGTCGGTGATGTTCTTCGTGCTGGCAGGCCTGCTCGTCCTGAACACCGTCTACCTGAGCGTGATGGAGCGGATCCGCGAGTTCGGCGTGATCCACTCCCTCGGCGCGGGCGACCGGCGCGTCCTCGGGATGATCGCGACCGAAAGCGTTCTGCTCTGCCTGACCGGCGCCGTCGTCGGAACCGCCGGCGGTCTGGGCTTCGTCGCCGCGTATCGCGACGGCCTGGTCATCCCCGGCATGGAAGCGTACTACGCTTCGTTCGGCCTCGACCCGGTGCTGTACCTCTCGATCGAGCCGGTCCAGGTCGCGTTCGCGATCCTGTTCGCCGTCTTCACCGCCCTCGCCGCCGCCCTGTGGCCGGCATGGCTCGCCTCGCGCCTCGAACCGGTCGAGGCGATGCGCTTCCAGGCCTGAGGAGGATCATGGCTCTCTACTCCGTTCGCGACCTTCGCAAGACCTACCGCGTCGGCGACGTGCAGACGCACGCGTTGCGCGGCGTGGATCTCGATGTCGAGCGAGGCGAGTTCACCGCCATCGCGGGACCGTCCGGAAGCGGCAAGTCGACGCTGCTGCACCTCATGGGCGCGCTCGACCACCCCGACGGGGGCGAGGTCGTCCTGGCGGGCGACCGCATCGATCGGCTGGGGCGTCGCGAGGCCGCGCGCCTCCGCCTCGCCCACCTCGGGTTCGTGTTCCAGGCGTACAACCTGATCCCCGTGCTGTCCGCGGTCGAGAACGCCGCGTTCGTCCTGGAGCTGCGCGGCGTGGGCCGGCGGGAGCGCGAGGATCGTGCGCGGAAGGCACTGGCCGACCTCGGCATGACCGGCTTCGAGGACCGCATGCCCAACCAGCTCTCGGGCGGGCAGCAGCAGCGCGTGGCGGTCGCGCGTGCGCTCGCGGCCGATCCGGACATCATCCTGGCCGACGAGCCGACCGCGAACCTCGACTCGACCACCGGCCACCAGCTGATCGAGCTGATGCGTGAGCTCAACGAGGAGCGCGGCGTGACCTTCGTGTTCAGCACGCACGATCAGCGGCTGCTCGACCACGTGCGCCGGATCGTGCGCCTCGAGGACGGTCGCGTCGCCGACGGGGACGCGCCGGCGGCCGCGTGACCGGCCCGGCGGGACGCGCCACGCCGGCGCGGTTCGTCACCGTCTTCGCGACGTTTCTGCTCACGGCGTCGCTCGCCACCGCGCAGCCCGCGCCCCCGTCGCTTCACGGCGAGGTCGGCGTGGACACGGGCGTCCAGCGCGTCGCGACCGAGCTGGGTACGCGGACGCGCGTTCCGCTGCGGATTCGGGCCCGACTGGAGCTCGACGCGCCCCTGACGTCGGACGTCACGCTGGAGGCCGTCGCCCTGCCGGCGCTGGGCGCCGGCCTGGGCGAGGACGATCCGCTCCTGCGGCACGGGCTGCAGGAAGCGTTGCTGCACGTCCGCCTGCGCGACCTGGACCTCACCGCCGGCCTCGAACGGTGGCCGCTGGGCGAGCTTCGCTTGGCGCCGGCCGTGGCGCTCGACGCCCGGATGGAGGGCGGCGAGCCGCGTGGACTGCTGGGCGCGCGAGCGACGGTATTCCTCCACCCGTGGCGGGTCCGGTTGGGAGTCGCGGCACCGACCGGCGACGACCTTCTGCCCGATCGCTGGGGCGGCGCCGCATCGGTCCGGCTGGACGTGGGCGCCGCGACCGTCGAGGCGCACGCGTTCGCGACCGAACGGCCCGGCATGGGGCTGACCGCCTCGGGCACCGTCGGGGCCTACGTCCTCTTCGGCGAGGCGTGGCTCCTCGCCGATCCGTGGGACGGGCGTGGCGGCGTGGGTGCCAGCGGCTACGCCGGCGACCTGCTCTGGACGGTCGAGGGCACGTGGGCACCGGAGGACGGAGCGCTTGGTCGTTCCGCCCGGCCTGCGCTCCGCGCCAACGGCAGCGTGCCGGTCGGTCGCGACGGCTCGCTCGAGATCGGCGTCGGTGCCGCCTGGCCGAGGGCCGCCGGAACGACGTCCGACCGGGCCGTCGTCCTCGACGGCTCCGCGGCGTGGACCATCGACCGGCCCGACGCCACGCTGACCGTCCGGCCGGCCGTCCGGCACGGGAACGGCGTCACGGCTGCCGGCGCGACGCTCTCGCTCACGAGCTGGTTCTGACGCCCATGACGCTCCATCGCTTCTGGCGCCGCGTGAACGCCGTCCACCGGCAGCTCGCGGCATGGGCGGCGGCCTCGCTCGGAAGCGGCCTGCTGCTCGTGCTCCTCGGTACGCCGTTCTGGCGAGCGGTCGGCGTGCAGTTCCTCGTCTGGGGGGCGATCGACGGAGCGATCGCGGCCGCCGGCCGGCGCGACCGTCGACGGCTTTCGCGACGCGGGGTCGATCGCGACCCGGCCGCGAGCGAGCGGCAGCGCCGCCGGCTGCGTCGCCTCCTTCTCGTGAACGTCGGTCTGGACCTGCTCTACCTTGCGGTCGGGACCGCCCTGACGGGGTTCGACGCCGGTGCCGTCCGGGCGGGCCACGGCGTCGGCGTGATCGTCCAGGGCGGGTTCCTGCTGGTGTTCGACGCCTGGCACGCGGCGCGTCTGTCGCGGCCCGTGATGTCGCGCTGACGCCCTGTCGCCCGGTCCGGACTCTGGCACGATGCGGTGATGGCACGCATTCTGATCACCGGCGCGACCGGCTACCTCGGCGGACGGCTCGTCCCGCTCCTTTTGGACGACGGGCACGAGGTGCGCTGCCTGGTGCGCGACGCGGGACGACTGGCGTCGCGGCCGTGGAGCGACCGGGTCGAGGTCGTCGAGGGCGACGCGCTGGACCGTGACAGCCTGTCCGGGGCGTTCGACGGTTGCGACGCGGCGTACTACCTGATCCACTCGATGGGCAGTCGCGAGGAAGGGTTCGAGGACCGCGACCGCACGGCGGCGGCGAACGTCGCCGGCGAGGCCGCCGGCGCCGGCGTTGGCCACATCGTGTACGTCGGCGGGCTCGGCGATCCCGACAAGGGCATGAGCCGGCACCTGGCGTCGAGGCAGGAGACCGGGCGCGTCCTGGCCGAGTCCGGGGTGCCCGTCACGGAGTTCCGCGCGGCGATCATCGTCGGAAGCGGATCTGTGTCGTTCGAGATGATCCGCTACCTGACCGAGCGGCTGCCGGTCATGGTCACCCCGCGCTGGGTCGACACGCGGGTCCAGCCGATCGCCGTCCGCGACGTGCTCACGTACCTTCGCCGCGCCGTCGAGCGCCCGGCCACGACGCACGACATCGTCGAGATCGGCGGGCCGGACGTGCTGAACTACCGGTCGATGATGCAGCGGTACGCCGAGGTCCGGGGCCTGCGCCGCTGGTTCGTTCCCACGCCCGTGCTCAGCCCGCGTCTTTCGAGCTACTGGATCAACCTCGTCACGCCGATCCCCGCCAGCATCGCCCGTCCGCTCGTGGACGGCTTGACGTCCGAAGTGATCGTCCGCGATCCCGAGCCGGCCCGACGCTACGGCGTCGAGCCGCTCGACTACCGCTCGGCGGTCGAGCTGGCGCTGGATCGCACCGACCAGGGCGCCGTGCTGACGCTGTGGAGCGACGCCGTCTCGGCGGTGCCGCGCGGTACCCCGCCCAGCGACAAGTGGACGGACGAGGAGGGGATGCGGGTCGACCGCCGCGTGGTGCGGATCGAAGCCGATTCGGATCGCTGCTACCAGGAGATCTCGCGTCTGGGGGGCGAGGAGGGCTGGTACGCGTTCGACTGGCTGTGGGATCTGCGCGGCATCATGGACCGGCTCGTCGGCGGGATCGGCATGCGCCGCGGACGACGCGATCCCGACGAGCTTCTGCCGGGCGACGTGGTGGACTTCTGGCGGGTCGAGGCTGTGGAGCCGGGGCGTCTGCTCCAGCTACGCGCCGAGATGAAGCTTCCGGGTCGGGCGTGGCTACGCTTCGACCTCGCTCCGTTGGGGGACGGCGCGACCGAGCTGCGCCAGACCGCCTTCTTCGAGCCGAAGGGGCTCGCGGGGTTCCTCTACTGGACCTTGGTGACGCCGCTGCATGCGCTGGTGTTCCCCGGCATGGCCCGCAAGATCGCGGAGCGTGCCGAGCGGCGGGCCGCGCCGGCCGACTGACGCCCCCTCGCGCGCCGACTCAGCCCAGCCGCGCGACTTCGCGCTCCGCGAGCGTCGCGAGATCGCGCGTCGCGGAGCTCTCGGAGAAGGCGTTCAGCGCCTCGGTCGCCGTGCGCACCTCGCTCCGGATCGCGTCCCGCGTCGCGGCGTCGGCCCCGTGCTCGCGGACCAGCGTCTGCATGCGCGCCACGTCGCCGTCCCGCCGGGCGTGGCGACGCACGATGTCGGCCGCCTCGTCGACCCCGCGCTCCAGCAGGACCAGCACGGGGTGCGTCGCCTTGCCCTCGCGCAGGTCGCCTCCCACCGGCTTCCCCAGCGTCTCGGCGTCGCCCAGCAGGTCGAGCCGGTCGTCCTGCATCTGAAACGCCCGGCCGTACGCCATCCCGTAGCGCTCCAGCGCCGAGAGACGCTCCGCGTCCGCGCCGGCGAGCATGCCGGGCCCGATCATGGCCGTCGCCAGAAGCACGGCCGTCTTGCCCTCGATCACGCGGCGGTACTCCTCCAACGACCAGGTCTCGAGCGTGGCCATCTGGAACTGCAGGACCTCGCCTTCGCAGATCCGCGCGGCGGTGTCCGACATCCGTTTCGTGAAAGCGGGGTCGCCCGTCTCGGCCAGCAGGCCCAGCACACGGGCCAGCAGGAAGTCGCCGGACATCACGCTGACGACGTTGCCGTAGCGCCGGAACGCCGCCTCGGCCCCCCGACGCGTGGCAGCGTCGTCGATCAGGTCGTCGTGCAGCAGCGACGCGGAGTGCAGCAGCTCGACCGCCAGAGCGACGCGCATGCCGGCCGCGTCGTCCGCACCGACGAGGTCCGAGGCGAGGAACGACAGGACCGGCCGGAGCCGCTTGCCTCCCGCCGCGACGAGGTCGTCGCCGATCGCCTCGATGAAGGCCACGTCCGAGCGCACCACCTCGGCCATGCGACCTTCGAACCGGTTGAGCCGTTCCCGGACCCGCTCGAACATTGGGGGATGGTACCGCGGCCTGCCGCCCTGGAACGTCGACACGGCCCGTGGCGGGGTCAGCCGGACTCCGGCACCGGCTCGGGCGCCTGGATGTAGTACGACAGCCGCTTCAGACCGGCCAGGAAGTCGATCGGCTCGACGTGCGTGCCCGGCGGCGGATCGATCACCGTCGGCGCGAAGTTGAGGATCCCGTGCACGCCGGCGGCGCCGAGCGCCTCGGCCGCCGCTTGGGCCGCTTCGGACGGAACGGTGAGGAGGCCGATGTCCAGCTCCTCGTCACGGGCGACGGTCGCCAGCTCGTCCATGTGTCGCACCACGACCCCGGCGACGGTGCGTCCGACCTTCCCGGGTGCGACGTCGAACGCGGCACGGAGCCGGAAGTCGTACCGCGCCAGGTTCGGGTAGACGGCCAGCGCCTCTCCCAGGCGCCCCATGCCCACGATCGCGACGTTCCACGGCCGGGTCAGCCCCAAGATCCGCATCAGCTCCTGGCGGAGCGTCTGGACCGAGTAGCCGGCGCCGCGCGTCCCGAACTTCCCGAAGTAGGCGAGGTCCTTGCGCACCTGGAACGCGGAGACGTGGGCCTCGCCCGCGAGGTGTTCGCTGGAGGTACGCGTCACCTCTGCCTCGTCGAGCTGCGAGAGGATCCTGAGGTAGGTGACGAGACGGCTGACGGTGGCGGTCGGAATCGAAGCCATCAGCGAGCGAAGTATTCGATCCCGGCCCCGTCGAGGATCACGCGAGCATCGGCCAGCGCCTCGCCCGTGAACGGTCCGACGAGCAGCTTGACGAGACCGTCCTCGGTGACGGCCTCAACCGCGAACCCCAGCGCCTCGAGCCGGTCGATCTGCGGCCGTGCGGCCGAGGGATCGGCGTAGGCGCCCACCTGGATGCGCGTGCCCTCGCTCTCTGGAGACGGAGCCGTGGAGGCCACCGTCGATGGAGTCGACGAGGGGATGGAGGAGGCGTCGGAAGCCGTGTCGCCGGTCGTGTCCGACGACGCGGTCGCCGGTGCGGCCGGGCTGTTCGCCGCACCGTCGGACGGCCCGTCGGACGCTCCGTCGGACGCGGCGTCGTCCGGCTCGAACAGGTAGATCACCGGGTCGACGTCGTAGTCGCCGGAGCGGATCTCGGCGGCGACGCGTCGCGCCTGCGCTTCATCGTCGTACGGGCCGACCAGGACCAGCGTGAGGTCCCCCTGCGAGCCGAGGAACACCGGGTAGCCCGCGGTGCGGAAGCGTGCGGCCTGGGCCTCGGCGTTCGTACGTTGCCCGAACGCGCCGACCGCCACGCGGTACGGCTCGCTGGGGAGCGACGGAGCGGAGGCGCTCGGCGCCTGCGGCGTGGTCTGCGATGGGGCCGGCGCGGCGACGCCGTCGGCAGCGCCGTCGGCGCTCGGTACGGACGCGTCCTGCTCCGGCGATTCCGGTCGTGGAGCCGCCTCGTCGGGCGCCAACGGCGTGACCTCGGTGGAAGCCTCCTCGGCGGGCGACGCCTCGGACGGAGCTTCCTGGCTGCCTTCGCCTTCGCTCACGTCGGTGGACGGCGCTCCGGGGGGCGTCGTCTGGTCCGTGCTGCCGGCGGGAGGAAGCACGGCGACCTGAGGCCCGTCGTCCTCCGGCGCCGTCTCGTCGTCGGCGACGGGGGCACCTGCGTCCGGTGCGGGGGCCGAGACGCTGGGCTGCGACGGCTGCGGCTGCACGGTGGGGCCTCCCAGCGGGAAGAACGACCCACCGGTCAGCAACGTGGCGACGATGCCGGCGATCACCGCGATCAGCGCGAGGCCGATCAGCAGATCCGGCCAATTGCGTCTCAACCAGTCCATCGCGTGGGTCCCCCTCGGACGCCTCGGTCGGGCGTGATCAGAAGTATTCGGCCAGGGCGTCGCAGGCGGAGCGATAGCCGAGATCGCACGCTTGGGCCCAGGCGTCTCGGGCGGGTCCGCGACGCTCCTGCCCGATCAAGGCCCAGCCAAGATTGTAGAAGCTCTCGGCGTCGGACGCGTTCTGCTCCACCAGCAGTCGGTACACCGTCTCGGCGTCCTGGTAGCGCTCGGCCGCGAGGTAGGCGGCACCCAGGTTCACGCGGGCGGTCGTATCGTTCGGGTCGAGCTGCACGGCGCGCTCGTAGTACGGCACGGCGCCCGCGTAGTCGCCGGCCTGGTAGGCGGCGAGCCCGGTCCACAGCTGCGCCGCGGCGGAGCCGGGGCGCGCGTCCACGACGCGCTCGAGCTGCGTGCGGGCGGTGGCGTAGTCGCCCAGGCGGTAGGCGTTGCGTCCCGCGATGAAGCGCGCTTCGGTGAGGGCTTCCTGCTCGGAGAGCGACGCCAGGGCGCTCTGCGCCGCGGCGTACGCGTCGCCGGGTCGATCGAGCTGGTCGTAGGCGCTGGCCAGGGCGAGGGCGACCTCGCCACTGTCGGGAGCGAGCTCGTCGGCGACCTCGAGCGGATCCAGCGCGTCACGGGTCTGTCCCGCTTCGAGCAGGCTCACGCCGAGGTTGTACTGCGCTTCCCAGCTCGAGTCGTCGATCTCGGTCGCCTCGCGGAACGAGGCGGCCGCTTCGCCGTCGCGTCCGAGGCTCCGCTGCAGCAGGCCCAGCTTCACGAGCAGACGGGCCTCCGCGGCGGTCTCGCCGGCCTCGTCGGCGCGGCGAAGCGCACGCTGCAGCGAGCGGAGCGAGTAGTCGATCTGCCCCGCGTCGACGTAGATGTCGGCGATCAGCGCGCTCACGCGGTAGTCGCTGCTCCGACCCTCGAGCTCGGTCAGGTCGGGAAGCGCCTCGAGCCCGCTGCCGGCCCGCCACAGGGCGTCGGCGCGCAGGAAGATCAGCTCGTCGTCGGTGGGGCGGATCTGGAGGGCCGAGCCGTACGCCTCGGCCGCGGCGTCGTAGTCGCCGGTGCGCTTGCGTTGGCCCGCCACGCCGACCCAGGCGTTCACGCGGTCGTCGGCGGACGCCTCCGGCTCGGCCTCCGCGATCGCGTCGCGGAACGCCTCGGCGGCCTCGGCCGGCCTGCGGAGGCGCGCCAGCGTCACGGCACGGTTGTAGTGACCGTCGAACCGCTCCTCGCAAAGGCGCGTGACCTCGTTGAACGAGAACAGCGCGGCCGCATGATCGCCGCGCTGGAACTCGGCGAGCCCGAGGCCGTAGTGCGCGTCGCAGCTGCGGTAGTCGACCGCGACGGCCTCGAGGAACGCCGTCTTGGCGGCCTCGGGCCGGTCGTCGTCCAGCAGCGCGTTGCCGAGCTCGACCCAGGGGCGCGGGTCGTCCTCGGCGGCCTCTGCCGCCTGACGGAGCTGGTCCGTCGTCGACTGCGCCATGGCGGCGCCCGTCAGGAGCGCCAGCGCGACGATCGCCCACGCCAGAGGCCGTGCGAGTCGCGTTCCGTTCGTGATCTTCATGCCTGCCTCCAGATCGCTGGTAGGGGCCCGGAGCGGGCCCTCCACCGCCACGCGGGTCGGTCGGTAGAGTCGTTCGAGTCTACACGCACGGCGGCACCGGCCCATGTGAAATCATACACCGCGATTTCTCGCCTGGCACGGGGATTCTCGACCGAATCAGGGGACCGACGCCGCCGCACGCGGGTCCGCGTCGCCCTGCAGCGACAGCTGCCCGCACGCTCCTCCGGTGTCCTGGCCGCGGCTGAACCGCACCGAGACCGACGCGCCCCGCGCCTCCAGCCGACGCCGGAACGCCTCGACCCCGTCCCGGTCCGTCCCACGGTGGCCCGATCCGGACCACGCGTTGAACGGGATCAGGTTCACGTGCGCCAGGGTGCCGCGCAGCAGCTTCGCGAGCGCGTCGGCCTGCCAGAGCCGGTCGTTGACGCCGGCCAGCATCGTGTACTCGATCGAGACGCGGCGTCCCGTCCGCTCTTGCCAGACACGGAGCGACGCCATGATGTCGTCGATTCGGTGCGCGTGGGCGGTGGGCACGATCGTGCGGCGGGTCGCCTCGTCGGGCGCGTGGAGCGACACCGCCAACGTCAGTCCCAGCCCCTCCTCGGCGAGCTGCTCGATCTTGCCGGGCAGACCGACGGTGGACAGCGTGATCCGGCGCGGCGACATGTCCAGCGCGCGCGGCTCGATCATGCGCCGCACGGCCGCGACCGCCTCGCGGTAGTTCAGCAGCGCCTCGCCCATCCCCATCAGCACCACGTTGCGGATCTCGGTGGGCTCGAATCCCTCGTGCCAGGCGACGGCGAGAAGCTGGCCGACGATCTCGCCCCGGCTCAGGTTCCGCCCGAACCCCAGCGCGCCGGTAGCGCAGAAGGTGCAGCCCGCCGGGCAGCCCACCATCGACGACACGCAGACGGTCTTGCGCCGCTCGTACGGCATGTACACGGCCTCGGTCCGAAGGCCGTCGGGGAGCACGAACAGGTACCGCACGGAGCCGTCCAGCGACGGAAACCGCCTGACCTCGTCGAACGGATCCAGCCGCCAGCCGGCCTCGAGCTCTGCGCGCCACGGCTTGGGCAGGTCGGTCATGCCGGCGAAGGCGCTCGCTCCCCGCTGGTAGATCCAGCGCGCCAGCTGGTCGCGCCGGTACGCCCGACCCCCGTCGGTGGGCAGGTCGTCGAGGTCGAGATCGAGAAGGAGCGGCAGCGGGGCGTCGGTCATCGGGCGGAGGCTAGCACGCGTCTCGCCCGGCGCCCGCCTCGGTCGCGACGGGCCGCGGCCGGGTCCGCCTCAGACGGCAGCGGGGTCGTGACCGAGGTGCACGAACACGGGCATCGACGCCCGCGACGGCTCCACCTGAGCGCGAAGACGCGTGAACGTCTCGGGGTCGAGGTAGGCGGCGCTGGCCCGCACCAGCCCGAGATAGTAGCTGGCCACGACGCGGACCCCCTCCGCGCCCAGGACGGCCCGCTCCCTTCGCGTCAGGAGCTGCTCGGCGAAGCCGTCCTCGTCCTCGAGGGCGCGGGCGCCGCCGGCGTCGACGATCTTGCGGAGCGCCGCGACGGTCTCGCTGGGGTTGTGCCAGAACCCGAAGTTCAGCTCGTCGGTGAGGTCGTCCACCACGCGCATCGTGGCGCGGTAGCCGGGATCGCGGAGAAGCTCGCGCGCCAGGCGCTGACGCTCGAGCCGCCTCGCGGCGTACTCGGCGAGCCGCAGCTCGCGCCCGCGGGGACGCAGCGCTCCCCCGATCCGGGCCCGCAAACGGTAGGCCAGCAGGTAGTCCTGGTACTCGAGGAGAGGCTCCTGGTGCTGGGGCGATCGGGGCGGCTCCACGGCGAGAGGCTACCTCGGGCCTGGCGCACGCTCCGCGGCCGGTGCCACCATGCGAGCCGGCGCACGCGCGGCCGTTCCACGGACGCGGCCGACTTCGGCGCGTCCGCTGCCGATTCGCTCTCCGGCCGACGGCCGACGCGGTACCATGCGCTCATCCGACGGAACGCCGACGTCCTCGGCACCTCTCCACGAGGAGGCGACCAGCATGGCGAAGAGGATCAAGACGGTGGGCATGGTGCTCGCCGGCGGGAAGGGCACCCGCCTGCACCCGCTCACCTGGAAGCGCACGAAGCCTGCGGTACCGTTCGGCAGCAAGTACCGCATCATCGACTTCGCGCTGAACAACATGATCAACTCGGGCATCTTCGGGATGTACGTGCTGACGCAGTTCAAGGCGCAGTCGCTGACCGAGCACATTCAGCGCAATTGGCGTTTCGGGGGCGTGCTGTCGGACTACTTCATCACGCTCGCGCCCGCGCAGATGTACCTGTACGAGGAGCTCGGAGCGGAGTGGTACCGGGGCACGGCCGACGCGATCTACCAGAACCTGCACCTGATCGACAACAACGTCGCGGACCTCGTGGCGATCTTCTCGGGCGACCACATCTACAAGATGGACATCAGCCACATGATCGAGTACCACCTCGAGAAGGGCGCCGACGTCACGGTCGCGGCGTACCCGACGCCGGTCGAGGACGCGACCCGCTTCGGCGTGCTGCAGGTCGATTCCGACTTCCGCATCACCGAGTTCCAGGAGAAGCCGGCCGAGCCGAATCCGATTCCTGGCGATCCGACCCGGGCGCTCGCGTCGATGGGGAACTACATCTTCAGCCGTGACGCGCTGTTCGAGATGCTGACCGCGGACGCCGCGGACGCCGCCAGCGAGCACGACTTCGGCAAGAACGTGCTTCCCGACGCCCTGGCCAGGGGACGCAAGCTGATGGCGTACGACTTCGCGCGCAACCCGATTCCGGGACAGGAGGGGCCGAACACGTACTGGCGGGACGTGGGAACGCTGGACAGCTACCACGAGGCCAACATGGACCTCGTCGCCGTGCAGCCCGAGTTCGACCTCTACAACGACGAGTGGCCGCTGCGGACCTCGTCGGAGTACTCGCCGCCCGCCAAGTTCGTGCACGAGGACGGCGAGCGTCGCGGCCAGGCGTTCAACAGCTCGCTCGCGGGCGGGGTGATCGTCTCGGGCGCCACGGTGCGGCAGTCGGTGCTGTCGCGACGTGCGCGCGTGAACAGCTACTCGCTGGTCGAGCGCTCGGTCGTGTTGGACGACGTCGTGGTGGGCCGCGACTGCGTGATCCGAAACGCCATCCTGGACAAGAACGTGCGGATCCCGGACGGGACGACGATCGGCGTGAGCGCGGACGAGGACAGGGCTCGTGGCTTCACCGTGACCGAATCGGGCGTCACCGCCGTTCCGAAGAGCTACCGCTTCTGACCCGCCGACCGGGCTCCTGAGCGCGTCCGGCGAAACGGGTGAGAACGGGGTGAGCCCCGGACCGCCGTTGTCACGTGCAGGACGGCGCAAGACGATGGTCCCTCGGCTTACAGCCCGGGGTCGCGGGGCGGTGCTATCGTGCCCGGACCGTGCGCGTGCGAGTCGCCGCGCAACTTCCGTGGCCCAGCGCCAGATCGCGCGGAACACCCGCGCAGCGCCCTTCGCGCCGCACCCTTCGCGCCAAACCCCCGGACGCGAACCTGGAGGATCCGTTGAGACGCTCATTCAATCCCTGGCTGATCGTGATGCTCATCATCTTGAGCATCTTCGTGTTCAACCAGTTCAACGCTGGCGGCGGTAGCAGCGAGATCAACCTGACGACCTTCCGTCAGCTGGTCGAGGACGGCCGCGTCGCCGAGGTCACCATCGAGCGCTCGAACGGAGACATCCAAGGCACGCTGAGCGGTCCGACCCAGGTCACGATCGACGGTCAGGCGCGGACGATCGAGCGCTTCAGCACGACCGCGATCATCACCGACTCGCTGCTTCAGGACCTTCAGCAGCAGGTGCCCGAGGTGACGGTCCGGAACCCGCCGCAGTGGATCGGGTTCCTGGTCTCCGTGCTGCCGATCGTCGTGCTGATCGCGTTCTTCTGGTTCGTGTTCATGCGGGCCCAGGGCGGTCCGAACCAGGTGATGCAGTTCGGCCAGTCGAAGGCCAAGACGTACGGGCGCGAGAACAAGGTCAAGACCTCGTTCGAGGACGTCGCCGGGCACAAGGAGGCCAAGCAGGAGCTCCTCGAGGTCGTCGACTTCCTCAAGAACCCGCAGAAGTACCTGCGCATCGGCGCCGAGATTCCCAAGGGCATGCTGCTCGTGGGGCCTCCCGGCACGGGCAAGACGCTGCTCGCGCGGGCCGTCGCCGGCGAGGCGGGCGTCCCGTTCCTGACGGTCTCCGCCTCGGAGTTCATGGAGATGTTCGTCGGCGTGGGGGCGAGCCGCGTGCGCAACCTGTTCGAGGAGGCGCGCAAGTCCAGCCCGGCGATCATCTTCATCGACGAGCTCGACTCGATCGGCCGGCGCCGCGGCGCAGGGATCGGCGGCGGGCACGACGAGCGCGAGCAGACCCTGAACCAGATCCTCTCCGAGATGGACGGCTTCGAGCAGGACACGTCGGTGATCATCATCGCCGCGACGAACCGTCCCGACATCCTCGATCCCGCCCTGCTGCGGCCGGGGCGGTTCGATCGTCAGGTGACGATCGGGCTTCCCACGATGCGCGAGCGCGAGGAGATCTTGGGCGTGCACGTCCGCAACAAGCCGGTGGGCGACGTCGATCTGCGCCGCCTCGCGGAGGCGACGCCGATGTTCTCCGGTGCGGATCTCGAGAACCTCACGAACGAGGCCGCCCTGGTCGCGGCACGAAGCGACCGCCAGTCGATCAGCTGGACCGACTTCAACGAGGCGCTGGACCGGATCACGCTGGGCTTGCGCCGTGGGAGCCTGGTGCCGACGCCCGAGGAACGCAAGATTCTCGCCTACCACGAGGCCGGACACGCCGTGGCGTTCGCGGCGCAAGAGGCGCTCGGGCAGATCCGCAAGGTCACGATCATGCCCAGGGGCGGCGCGGGCGGCTTCATGGCACCGCTGGCCAAGGAAGAGATGTTCTACAGCGTCGAGCGCTTCAAAGCGCAGCTCGTCGTCGCCTTCGGCGGGCGCGTGGCCGAGAAGCACGCCACCGGCACGCTCAGCTCCGGCGCCAGCAACGATCTGAAGCAGGCGACGACGATGGCCAAGCAGATGATCCTGGACCTGGGGATGGGCGACTCGGAGTACGTCGCCTGGGGCTCCGACCAGGGACCGATCTTCCTGGGCGGCGAGATCTCGCGCCGCAAGGACTTCAGCGAGGAGACCGCCCGCGAGCTCGAGGAGCAGGTCGCCGAGGTGCTCAAGTCCGCCTACCGCGCATGCGAGCAGCTCGTCGAGGAGCACTGGCCCGCCGTCCAGGCGGTCGCCGAAGCGCTGCTGCAGCGCGAGACGATCGACGGACGGCTGATCCACGAGGCGTACCGCCGCTCCGAGGCCGGCGAGCGGCTCGAGGACATCGTCGACTGGCTCGTCGGCGAGGCGTCGAAGGACGACGAGCCCGAGCCGGAGACGGACGAGGCGAAGAGCGGCGACCACGGCGCCGCGGACGGCGAGCGGACGCACGAGAAGGACGAGCGCACGGACCGACCCGCGCCCAAGCTGCCGCACCATCCTGCGCCGGACGCGGGCGCCTGACCCCGACCCCGACGACGGGCGTCCCGGCGCCCCGAGGCTCGTACCGACGGTGACGACAAACCGGACGAGGATCACCCGCGCGCGACGTCCCAGGCGACGTCGCGCGCACCTCTGGACCGCGCGGTATCGTTCCGCGAGGCGGTGGACGTGCCCCTGATCGACGGAACCTACGAGATCTTGGATCAGCGACCGATGGGCGACGGTCGGACGCTGGTGCACGCCACCGATCCCGACGGTCATCCCGTGCGCCTCGTCTGGTACGACGTGGCGGCCGACGCCGAGGCCGGGTTCGAGCGCTACCGCCGGACGCTCCGCAAGCTCGCGAGGGAACCGGACGTCCTGCTTCGTGACGTCGTGTCGCGCCCCGGCGCGCGCTACGCCGTGTGGGAAGACGCCGAGGAAGCGCCACCGGCTGCACCGGACGCCGCCTGGCGGGAACGGCTGGCCGCGCACGGGATCGACCCCGAGCGTGCCGACCTTCGCCGCCGCGGACGCGCCACGGTGCTCGCCGGACTCGACTGGGACGACGATCCGGAGTCCGTGCCCGGCGCGGGCGCCCAGGCGCCGGGACGCTCCACGTCGCCCGCCACGTCGTCCGCCCCTCCGGCGCGCATGCCCCCGCTTCCGACGCTGTCGGCCAGGGCCAGAACCTGGCTCACCGGGGGCCTGCTGGCGCTCGCGGCGGTCGCGGCGCTCCTGCTCGGCTGGACGCGGGAGAGCAACGCCGCCGTCGTCTCGGTGCCGGACGTGACCGGGCTGCTCGCGCAGGCCGGCGCCGAGCGTCTGCACGAGCTCGGGCTGGCCGTCACCGCACGGACCCTCGGCTCCGGCGCGCCGTCGGGCACCATCGTCGCGACCGATCCGCCTGCGGGGGCCGCGCTGAGGCCGGGACGCACGGTGCGACTGGACTACGTGCTTCCCACGGACGGTGCGGCGACCGTCGAGGTGCCGTCGCTGGAGGGGAGGACCGTGGACGAGGCGGGCACGCTCCTCGCCCCCGGCGAGCTCGCCCTGGGCGACGTCGCGAGGGTGCCGGCCCGCTTGCCCATCGGCACGGTGCTCGCCCAGCGTCCCGCGGCGGGCGCACGTGCCGAGCCGGGACGGTCCGTTCACGTGCTCGTGAGCGACGGCCCCCGTCCGGAGCTCAGCTTCCTACCCGATCTGGTGGGCATCGACGTGACCCGAGCGAGGGAGCTGGCGCGCCTCGCCGGGCTCCCGGCCGACCGCATCCTCGTCGACGGGGTCGACGTGCCCGACGCGCCGGCCGGCCAGGTCGTCGGCATGACGCCCGTGGCCTGGACGCCGTTCCGCGTGAACGACGCGACCGTGCGCCTGCTCGTCTCGGATCCCGACCGTGCCGCCGCGCCCGGCGATCCCGCGGGCGCCCCGACCGTTCCCGACGTCGTCGGCCTGCCGCTGGATCGTGCCCGCACGATCCTGGCGCAGGCGGGGCTGGGCGCCTCGGTCGCTCGCACCGTGGATAGCGCCCTTCCCGAAGCGATCGTGCTGCAAGATCCGCCCCCGGGCAGCCCGGCGACCGGCTCCGTCCGGCTGGTCGTGAACGCGCGGCCCGTGCGGCTGCCGGTGCCGACGCCCGAGGCCCGGATCCTGGCGCCGCGGCTGCGCTGGGTCCCCTACCGGTTCCTCGTCGAGCCGGGCATCCCGACGCAGACCGCCGAGGTCCGAGCCCGCCCGGCCGGCGGCGACACGACGGTCGTGGCCCGGCGCGACGTCCGTGGCGGCGACGTGATCGAAGGGGTCTGGCCCACGCTGGTCCCCGGGCCCGTCACCTTCGAGCTGTTCCTCAACGACGTTCCCTACGCCGAGGTCCGCGTGAACCGCGAGGTCGACGGACCGTAGCGCTGGGCCACGCGCCCGTTCGGGCCAAGGTGTATTCTTCGGTGCTTTCATCGGGCCTCACCGATCGTTCGGTGGGTGGCTCGTCAGTGCCCGTTTTCTTCATCGTCGACCCAGGGAGACCCTTTGAGACGCACGCTCCGCGACCTCTACGGCTACGCTCGCAACTACCCGGTGCAGTACCTGCTCGGTCTCTCATTGCTCGTGGTGTTCGCCGCGCTGACGACGTTCGCCCCCATCCTCATCGGACGCGTCGTCGACCTGCTCGAGCGCGGGCAGGTGGACGGCACGTACGACGCGGCGCTGCGGACGATCGCGCTGCTCGTCGGCGTGATGCTCCTCGCCGCGAGCGCGATGATCGTCGTTCGGCGCACGATCCTGAACGCGTCGTGGGAGATCCAGTTCGACATCCGCCACGACCTGTTCCGCCACTTCACGCACCTCGACGCCGGCTACTACGACGACCACCGGGTCGGCGACCTGATGGCGCGCCTGACCGCCGACCTCAACGCGGTGCGCATGGTCGCCGGCGTCGCCGTGTTCATGGGCACGAACACCGCGCTCCTGCTGCTGTTCACGCTGGCCAGGATGGCGACGCTGAGCATCGGCCTGACGCTGCTGACGCTGCTCGTCGTCCCGTTCATCACGCTGACGTTCTTCGTGATGCTGCGCATCATCCACCGTCGCTACCAGCGCGTACAGGAGCAGTTCAGCAACGTCAGCGCCATGGCGCAGGAGAACTTCTCCGGCATCCGCGTGGTCAAGGGCTTCGGCATCGAGAACCGCGAGGAGGCGTCGTTCGAGCGGCTGAACGACGAGTTCATCCGGCGCAACCTGGCGCTCACGCGCATCGACGGTCCGCTGTTCCCCCTGATGGAGCTGTTCTTCGGCCTCACGATCAGCGCGCTTCTGCTGCTCGGCGGTCGCCAGGTGCTCGGGGCGGGCGGATCGATGACGATCGGCGACTTCAGCGCCTTCATCTTCCTGTTCCTCGGCATCCAGTGGCCGCTCATCGCGCTGGGCTGGATCGCCAACATCCTGCAGCGCGGCACGACGAGCTGGATGCGCCTCCGCGAGATCCTCGATACCGAGCCCGCCATCCAGGACGGTCCCGAGGTCGACTACGACCTGCGCTCCGTGCGGGGCGAGATCGAGTTTCGCGACGTCACCGTCCGGTTCGGTCCGTTGACCGCGCTCGATCACGTCTCGTTCCACGTGCGCGAGGGCGAGACGATCGGCCTGACGGGACGCACGGGGGCGGGCAAGACCCTGATCGTGAACCTGATCGGACGGATCATCGATCCCGACGAGGGCGAGATCCTGATCGACGGCCGTCCCATCCGCGAGTTCCCCGTGCAGGTGCTACGGCGGTTCATCGGCGTCGTGCCGCAGGAGCCGTTCCTGTTCAGCGACACGATCGCGGAGAACATCGCCTACGGCCTTCCCGAGACCGACGTGGGCGAGCTCATGCCGCGCGTCCGCGATGTCGCCAGGCTCGCGCAGCTCGACGAGGACGTCGTCGACTTCCCGATGGGGTACGAGACCCGCCTGGGCGAACGCGGCGTGACCCTGTCGGGCGGTCAACGGCAGCGCACCGCGCTGGCCCGGGCGTTCATCCGCGAGCCCGCCATCCTGATCCTGGACGACGCGCTCTCCGCCGTCGACACGCAGACCGAAGCGGCCATCCTCGACGGCCTGGACCGCGTCCAGAAGGACCGCACGACGTTGATCGTCGCGCACCGGATCAGCGCGTTCCGCTCGACCGACCGCATCTTCGTGCTCGAGGACGGCCGCATCGTCGAAGAGGGCAGCCACGCCGAGCTCGTCGCCCTGGACGGCTGGTACGCCGACATGGACCGGCGCCAGCAGCTCGAACAGGACCTGGAGACCCGATGAGTCGCCACGACGAACACCCGCGCGATCCGGAACGGAACGACGGGATCCCCGACGCATCGGGCCCGAACGGCTCGGGGCCGAACGGGTCGGGCCCGAGCCGTCCGCGGCGCGAGCCTCCGCCCGATCTGACGGACATGCACGACCCGAGGTACGACATCGGCGAGGTCAAGGCCTCCTACCGCTCCAACCGGAAGCAGTACGTCGACGACCTGCGCTACGAAGGGAAGTTCGACGAGGACGGCCTGGCGATGGAGAAGTCGTTCGACTGGGAGCTGATGCGCCGCCTGCTGGCGTTCCTGAAGCCGTACCGCCTGCAGCTGGCCGCCGGCGTCACCCTGCTGCTCGCGTACAGCGCCATCGCGCCGGTGTTCCCGAGCCTGATCGGCCTCGCCGTCGACCGCTTCCTGGTCGCGGGCCGCGAGCCGTGGGCGTCGCTCAGCAACGAACAGCGCCTGGACGGCCTGCTGCTGATCGTGGGGATCTACGTCGGCCTGGGTCTCGTGAACTTCGTGCTGCGCTACGGCTACACCTACCTCGTGGCGTGGATGGGGCAGCACATCGTCTACGACATCCGAAAGGCGATCTTCGGCAAGATCCAGCGGCTGCACATGGGCTTCTTCGACCGCACCCCGGTCGGCCGGCTGATCACCCGCATCACCAGCGACGTCGACGCGATCCAGATGATGATGACGGACGGTCTCGTCGGCCTCATCGCCGACGTCGGCATCCTCGTCGGCCTGATGGTGTACATGTTCACGATCGACTGGCGGCTGGCGCTCATCACCCTGACCGTCATGCCGATCCTGTTCGGCACCCTGACGTTCCTGCGGTTCCGGCTTCGCGACGCCTACCGAAGCGTCAGGCTCCGCACCAGCAAGTCGAACTCGTACCTGGCCGAGAACCTGGGCGGGATCAAGACCGTGCAGCTGTTCAACCGCGAGGTGCGCAACCAGAAGGCGTTCGACCGCCTGAACCTGCAGCTCCTCGACGCCCACGCCGAGCAGGTGCGCTGGTTCAGCCTGTTCTGGCCGTCGGTGAACGTCGCGAGCGCCGTCTCGACCGCGCTGATCCTCTGGTACGCCTCGTTCCACCTGCTCGGATCCGGGGCCGCGGAAGCGATCACGATCGGCGTGCTGATCACGTTCCAGCAGTACGCGCAGATGTTCTTCCGACCGCTTCAGGACCTGTCGGACAAGTTCAACATCATCCAGGCCGCGATGGCGTCCAGCGAACGCATCTTCGGGCTGCTGGACACGCCCGAACGGATCGCGAACAAGCCCGAGCCCGACCGTTTCGAGACGGCGTTCCGGGGCGAGGTCGCGTTCGAGAACGTCTGGTTCGCGTACGACGACGAGGAGTGGGTGCTGCGCGACCTGGACTTCACGATCCGCCCCGGCGAGTCGGTGGCGTTCGTCGGTCACACCGGTGCCGGCAAGACCACGATCATCAGCCTCGTCAGCCGTTTCTACGACGTCCAGCGCGGCGCCATCCGGATCGACGGCACGGACGTGCGGGACTACGACCAGGTCGAGCTCCGGCGGCACGTCGGCATCGTGCTGCAAGATCCGTTCCTGTTCTCCGGCACGGTCCGCAGCAACATCACGCTGGACGACGACACGATCCCGCTGGAGCGCGTGATCGAGGCCGCCAAGTTCGTGAACGCGCACGGCTTCATCGAGAAGCTCGAGCACGGCTACGACACGCCCGTCCGGGAGCGCGGCGCCGGCTTCAGCACCGGACAGAAGCAGCTGCTGGCGTTCGCCCGCGCGCTGGTGCAGAACCCCGACATCCTGCTGGTGCTCGACGAGGCCACCGCCAACGTCGATACGGAGACCGAGGATCTGATCCAGGACGCCCTCGCGAAGCTGATGCAGGGCCGCACCAGCATCGTCATCGCCCACCGCCTGTCGACGATCCAGAACGTGGACCGGATCATGGTCATGCGCAAGGGCAAGCTGATCGAGCAGGGAAACCACGCCGAGCTGCTGCGCCACGACGGCTACTACCGCCGGCTGTACGAGCTGCAGTACCAGGAGCGGGCGACCGGGATGGGCGACGACTGACCGGCTGAGCCGCCCTCACGACTCTCACGGGGGCCACAGGCCCACCTCAGACCCGCGGCCTACCCTACGAGAGAGGAAAGGCGCACCTCCTGGCGTCGCCACCCTCCCAACGGACACGAGAGGACGATCGGCCCGACGCCGGTCGTCCTCCCGTATCGGGGCGCCTCGGTCCACGTTCTCTCAGAGCACGCGCTCTCTCAGAGCACGCGTTGTCTTAGAGCACGCGTTGTCTCAGAGCACCTCGACCCGGTAGACCAGCAGCTCTTCCTGCCCCGGCTCGAACGGGACCGAGAACGTCCAGCGGATCGCGTCGTACTCCGCGGGGTCCGCGGCCCTCAAGCCGGCGTCCTCGGTAGCTTCCTCGTCGTCCGGCTCGGTCTCGGCTGGATCCGTCTCGGAGGGATCCGTCTCGGAGGGATCCGTGTCGGCAGGATCGGTGCCGACCGGCTCCGTATCGGGGATCAGGACCGGCGGCTCGGCGTACGACGCGCCGCCGTCCGCGGAGAACTCGGTCACCACGCGGTCGGAGCTGGGCGTGGCGCTGTCCTGGATGTATGCGAGGCCCTGCCCGATCGGAAGGGTCACGACCACCGTGCCGGGCCGGTAGATGATGTCGCCCTCGTTCACGGCCGTGACGCGGTACTCGATCACCTCGCCGGGCACGGCCTCGTCGACGGGAACGAAGCGCTCGACCGTCCCGCCCTCCTCGCCGCGCACCAGGTCCACGCGGAGGATCTCGACGTCGAACACGATGCCGTCGGCTTGCGCGACGGCGGCACCCCACCACGTCAGGGTGGCGAGCGCGAAGACGACGGCGGACAGCCGCCGGAACCAGGGTCGAACGGAGAAGTCGATCGTCATGAGGGCAGCCTAGCAGGTCACTCTGAACGCGGATTGAGCGTCCGTGCCGCTCGCATCAAGGCGAGCCACGCCGCGGCGTCGGGATCGTGCGCGGCGGCGGCGTCCAGCCACGCGGCCGCCTCGGCGTGCCGGCCCGCGTGCGCCATCGCGAGCGCCGCCTCCCGCTGCGCTCGCGGCAGTCCTGCCTCGGCCGCGGCGAGGTACCAGCGGGTCGCCACGTCGCGATCGAACGCCACCCCCAAGCCCTGCGCGTAGAGATCGGCGAGCCGCAGCTGCGAAGGCGCGTGGCCCCGCTGAGCGGCCTGGGCGTACCAGCCGGCCGCCTCCCGGTTGGACCAGGGGCGCCCCTGGCCGTACTCCGCCATCCAGCCCAGCATGAACATCGCGTCGGCGTCGCCCGCCTCGGCCCTGGGCGCCCACGCGCGTGCCGCGCTGACGAACGCCCCCTCGCGGTACGCGGCGAGGCCCGCCTCGTAGGGAGGCGGCGTCCGCTCTCCCGGTCCGGGGCGCGAGTAGGCCCACTGGAGCACCAGAAAGATCCCGAGCGCGACGAGCAGCGAGGCGACAAGCGCCCAGCGACGCACCGCCCGCTCGCGACGCTCGGCCTCCGCGAACGGATCGCGAAGGCCGTACGTCCATCCTTCGTCACCGTCGTCGTCCTCGTCGTCCGCGTCGCGACCGATCACCACGTGCGGCGGATCGCTCGGATCGAACGTCGGCGCGGCCGTGCCGGGGGGCCTGCCGCCGGGCGCGGCCGCCGGCGGCGCTGCACGAGGTGCTGCACGAGGCACGCCGGCCTGGTCCCTTCCGGAAGCGGCGCCCCCGTCCGCCGCGCCGGTCAACGA